>FZPS01000075.1_pt590 | contig 16629 bp, 11 predicted proteins | sample 1817821 | NCBI WGS metagenome assembly FZPS01 (sample SAMEA104158645, study PRJEB21678) | metagenome | place: Germany | collected 2015-04-21
GATTTTATCCTCCTCGGTTTGGTATTAGTTCACACCTATATTATAACCGAGGAAATGAGTCTGTGGCTCACTATCCTTTTACACAATTATACGGACTTAATCTTCTCAACCCATTCCATTATTTATATTATAAATAAACAGAATTGCTTTTTTATTGCAAAATTGTAATACTATATAAGTTTTCTATAATAAGCATAATCCACAGCGTTTTAATCATTAAAACCAACTAAATCCCATGGTGTTACGAGACCCAGTATTTTTTCTTCCTGTTTCCCTGTCTCTGTTATAAATACTACGGAGATTCTTTTATTATTTTTTAGACCCGTTTGAAATAGCTCCTCAATATCCATGACTAGCGTATGTTTAGGTACAAATTCAAAGTATTCACTTTCATGAGCATCAATTGGAATAAATTCACCGAATTCCTCAATTAAAATATCATCATCTATTGCAAATAATTGATTTTTCACCAAATATGAGAATACCGTATTCTCGCTAAAAACGCCTATTAATTTACCGTCTTGAACCACCGGAACATGTGTATATGAATTTCTATTCATTTCTTGCATAACATTAAGTGCATTAGCATCCATAGTTGTTGTAAAAATATCCTTTGACTTGATAGCAATCGTGTTTAAAGCAACAGGTGGATTAATCACTTTATTTTTAATATCCTCGTATTTATTAACAATGTAATCGTGAGGCTCTGCTATGGGATTTGCATTTCTATTATCAGGATTATGAACTATTGCATTTCTTAACCTAGAAAATGCTTTTAAATCATCGAAGTCCCTTTTAAAAACTTTATTCTTTTTCGACATAATTCTAATAAGTTCAGAATGTGTAACACTTTCGTCTATGTTTAAAACTTTTCTCATATAGGTATCCAATTCATTATATATGGTTATAAATTTTTCAGAGTTACTTATGCCTTTTTCCAATCTGTGTACAACCCCCATTCATTTTTAAACCTCTATTAATTGAAAAGAATGCTTGTTAACAAGATTTCTAATCACATATATTAACATTATTATACTTTTATGAAGCTAAAACTAGCTAATTACGGCTTTATATTTAATAATATTATTAATACCTCTCCGGCCATTTGAATACTTCGCGCGAATGCCATGATATATATTTATGTAATGGTTGATAGGTTGGGTTTATTGGATACCTTATTGTCTTGCCATGGTATCTCAATAACCATTCTTCAAATCCATTCTCTCCATGTGCCATCTCTGATACTCTTAGTTCTCCAGATAAACTTAATGTAAATACTCCACGGTCGAAAAGTTTGTGATGCATAGAGCACAAAGCTATGCCATTGTTTTCAGTATCTGGGCCTCCTGCTTGACGCCATTTTATATGTGCAGCTTCTACTGCAACAAGTGTATGCCTAAGACGCACATTAAAACCACATACTGCACATTTATACTCGTAAGCGCGCAATACACATTCCCTAAATTGTGCATCCCTTTGAACATTTGTAATCTTTTTGCTAAGACCAACTGCATCAAGTATATCCTCATGCATACTTTCCGGAAAATTAAGCTCTAATAGAATACTTGACAACTCCTCGATTAGTTTTTTATTCTTCAATAAGATTGAGTACACTTCTTCAGTAAACCCACCAAGTGTTTCATTCTCAATAAGTGTTTTATTACTCCAATCCTTTCGTGTATCAAGAACAGTTTTGCCCGATATTTCCCAAATCCCATCATTTTGCATACGGACAAACGGGTAATTTGTTCTAATTAAACGTGGAGGACCAAATTCATATAGTAAGTATCTCAACTTATCTTTGATTTCTTGATAATGCGCCATTCTTGGTTCGCCCCTGCTAATACGTCCAAAATAATATAAAAGCAATAATGGCTTGTGGGGTGCTCGCTCTCCACCACGTTTCCAAGTGTTTAATTCGGAGAAAACTTTTTTTAACTGTTTTGAATCCATATTTGTCTCTCCTAAGTAATTAACTTTAGGCTACTATACTAAACTCATTTTAGTATGATAACAGCCGTTATATTTCACTACTTACAGCATTAAGAATGTCCAATATATCTTTTTTCTGTGTAGTTTCATCTTTTTTATAAGACAGTACAAATTTTAACAAATTATCGTGGGAAGGGACAGGCTTACAGAAACCTTCTACCAGATACTCCATTCCTCCGTTTGCATACTCCTCAATTATTTTGTACTTCTCCTCTTCATTCTCACGCAGCAGCATGCTCAAATCCCTAGTTTTATCCAAAGCAATGATATCCATAATGTTTCTGTCTTCCTGCGAAAAGATATGCAGTTTTATTGGTTCTCCTCCCGATTTTTTGAAGGGCTTCTGTGCGTCTTTGAGATAACCGACTATTAATGCAGTCATAAATACGTCCTTCATACTTGAGAATAGTCTGTCCTCACTGGTGCCCAGCATTTGATAATAGCTCTCATATTCTTCCGATTTATTCAGTGCGTTCTTCAAATCCTTACCTCCTCTATCACAGTGTATTCGTCCCTGTTATCATCATCCAGTTCGCCGTCCAGCATTATATACATTTTCCCTACCCTTGGGCTTATATTTTCTTCGACTTCCTGGCTCCACTGTTTGTCGGATACTATTACTATAACCTGTGAAGCCAGTTCGCCGATACCTTGGGCTACATGGGCTGTATGGATTGTGTCCAGGTTCCCAAAGGGTGAATCCATTACAATAGGAAAGTCACCACCGGCGAAATCCGATATCAAGTCACTTTTCGCCTTTTCCCTAGAGTATGATACCAGCGAGCCTATAAAAGCCAGGCTTGTGATCTGTCCCTCTCCGGTGGAAAGGACCTCCGCTTCTCCGGTATCCTTCAAGCTGCTTATTATCTTTAGTTCAAAGTTTTCGTTAAGTACAGGGACTCTGAATTCCTTTCTTGTTATTTTCGAAAATACTTCCTTTATCTTTGCATCCAGATTTATTCGGGTGGAATTTATAAAGTGCTGTCGTATATCGCTGTTAAGCCTTCCCAGCTGCTGCACCGTTTTATTGTATTTCTGTATTCGCTCAGCTTGTACATTTGAAAACTTGGCTTCGTTGATTTTCTTCCTTGCTTTATCCAACTGTTTATCAATCTCTTCAAGCTTATTTTCCAATACAGATATTCGCTTAATGATGTCATCTCTCTCGTGCTGGAATTTAATCCTTAATTCTTCCTGCTGTCGTATTTTTTCCTCGTCACTTGCCTTAATCTGCTTGCTTATCTCTTTAATTTTCTTTTCCTTGCTCTCATTGGAGTTCTCTATTTCATCCCGGTCTGCAATGTACTTTGATAGCTGCTGAAAGAAAACTCCTTCATTCTCTTCGCAGCGTTTCATATACGCAGTAAGCCTTATATAGGCGTCGTCCAGCTCCATCCTGCCAGCTACTTTCCGCATTTCGGAAACGATGTGGTACTCTGGTGTACCCTCAAGCAGCGATCTGCCACAGATACATCGCTTCTGTTCCAGCAAATCCTCAATAAACTGCTCTTTTATATCCGATGGCAGCTGCCCCTTTTTCCTTTTTTCCTCCAACAGTTCTTTTGTATTCTTAAAAATCCTGTTTGCCAGGTAATTTTTGAATTCGCTCGAGATATGATTTTGCAAGCTTTTGGTTATATCGTTTATTTGCTTTTTGCCCCTTTTTACATCTGCTTCCAGTTGTTCTCTTTCACGTTGAAGATTCTTTATGATTTCAGAGTTGTGGGTTTGTAAAAATGCGTTGATCTGATCTATATTTTGCTTTATGAGTTCCCTTTTTCTCTTGCAGCGCTCAAGTTCTTCTTCATACTTTTCTTTTTCTTCGTTCAATGCCGTATAGGTTTCCGATGCCTCAATCTCGTCAATCTTCTTTGTATATCTTCTGACCTCTCTAACGTATTCTTCCTGAATCTTATTGAGATGTCTGTCTATATTCTCCAGGTTGGTCAGGCCCAATATGTTTAATATGGCTTCTTTAATTTCGTCCCTGCCGTCTATTTGCGCCAACCTGTTAATCCTTTCCCCGTCAAAGAAGAAAAACCCTCTTAATCTTTTAGGTATTATTGACTGAAAGAAGGTATCGGGAAATTCCAAGGTCTTTATGTTTCCTATTTCGTTAGTATAGTATACTGTGTGTTCCGTTTCTCCCAGCCTATGGATACTATCATTTCTTTTAATAAATCTCTGCCTCCTCTCGACACGGTATACCAATCCTTTATCTTCAAATTGAACCTCCACTGATACCTTTGTTTTTTCGCCGTCTGTCATCTGCGCAGCCTTGTTGTAGTTTAGCATATTATCCTCTGTCAGCGGCGGCACAACATCCCCGTATAAAGCCCAGTAGAAAGCACTTAGTATTGTGGTCTTACCTGAACCATTCTCACCGCGTATTACTGTCACATTCTTGTTCTTATCGATGGAGAATACTATTTCCTGGGTCCCATAAAATCTGTAGAAATTATTCATGGTCAATTTTTGAATAATCACTTCACCACCTCCTCTATCTCCTTCATTATGGCTTTTCTAATTTCGGAATCTTTTGTCCTGTTTTGATTCTCCTTTTGTATTTTCAATATTCTTTTGTACAGTCTAACTATCTCCTCGGTATAGTTTGAAATTATTTCAGATATCTCTTTTTTTTCATCCATCTCTCCAGCCCCCTATTCATAATCATATATTCTCCATACTTTTAATATCTTGTTATAGGCATCGTGTTTGTTTAGTGCTAGGTCCGCGAATTCCTTAAACCGCTCAAACTCCCGTGCGATTATTTTTCTTTCCACGATTAGCTCATTAAAGTCCATCTGTTCAATAAGACTCTTATCAAGGGTGGGAACAACGAAAAAGTCATAGATCTCGGCGTATTCCTTGCCTTGACTTTTTCTTAAAATCCTACCGCGCCTTTGTATGAATTCTTTTGGATTAGTACCACTGGACAGTATAAAGGCCCTTTTAAGCCGGGGTATGTCCACCCCCTCATCAAGGCATCTTATGGCTGTAAGTGCTTCTATTCTTCCTTCACTAAAGTCTTTTAATATCCTGGTTCTTTCCGACCTATTCTCCCTCGATGTAAATGTATGGGTCTTTATCCCTATATAATGGGCTAGCAGCTTGTTTACCCTGTCTATATACCTTACATCGGATTCTATTCTGTCCCCGCAGTAAAACAGGTTATATGCCGTGCCCCTTATAAGCTCTTTCATCTTTTTTAGTTCCGCCAACTTATTGGATGCAGAACCAATTAGCCTCGCCCTTTTAATCAGAAGTCCCCTTATGTTTACATCCTCGAAGTCTCCATCGCTGGCGGCCAGTCTCCTCCCTATTCGGGCTGTTATTTCGAAATATTCTTCCTTTTCTTCATCGGTGAGTTCAACAAAAACTGGATAATAATAATAGGGCGTAAGATAGCCTTCATCTATGGCCTTTGCCAGCGGGAACTCATACACAATACCTTTTTCAAAGTAATCTATCAGTTTGTTCATATTGGTACTATCAGACCTTGTCATCAGAGTTGCCGAAAGCCCAAGCTTGTATGTACAGTTCTGCGGCAGGCTTTTAAGAGCCTCCTCAGTTGTAAAATGATGCATTTCATCAATACAAAGAATATAATCCTTATCAATCTTCCTTAGGCTGCGCTGGAAATCATCGCTCCTGAAGGTGGAATTGGTGGTTATAACAAACAGGTTATTTACCATGCCGCTGTTGAACATCATTACCTTTCTGTCCAGCCCTTTCTGCCACATCAGCTTTGATTCGTAGCATTTAATAGGGTTAATACCAAACATTCGCAGATTTTCTTCCCATTGTTCCAACAGCACCTTATAGGGAACCACAACCACAATCCCACAGGAAATATTGTTTTTATTGTATTGTTGTATGAGTTTAACCATAGCACTAATCCCGGTAATGGTTTTCCCGGTACCGGTGGCCATCTCAAATATTCCCTTACCTCCCCCCTTAAGCCATGCTTTTATCGCTTCCTTCTGATAATCCCTAAGTTTTATACTATCGGGTATACTCACCGTTTTTTTGGTGTTTACAGCATCCACAGTATGATCCAGGTCCTGCCGAAGGGGGCATTCATCAGACCTTGTCTCCAACAGCCTACACCTTATCTCTACCGGCAGCTCATGGGTGATCCAGTTTTTGCCAATGTTTTCCCACAGCTTCACGAACTTCTCCTCAAGCTTTTTTATCCTAAGACAGTCACGATGGTCCCATGAATGAAATACGTCCACTGATTCATAAGTATTAGAATAAGTCAATCCACTGCCGTCCATAGTAGTCTTAAAGGCGATTATCCCACCGTACTCGTCATAAAACAGACCGAAATCATCGTTAAACGTCCCAAAACCCCCGGGTCCCTTTCTTAAAACCACCCTTATGTGTAACCTGTTAAGGTGCAAAAGCCAGGCTAAAAAATTACACTCATCCCATTCTTTTAGATCCACCGCGTCCAGTTCCCTGGACAAGTTCTCATATATTACCGCCCCTATATCCCCATGTTTGCTTCTTATCCTTTCAATATCCTGTAAGGACAGCTTTGGCGATATTAAAAGCTCAATTCTCCCGTTATTATTAAGTAGCTCTTCTGTTCCCTTGAATATTCCCGGCAGCAGGCCGCCCGTGAAAGGACCGACTGCACGCCTATACAGTGTTGTAGACTTCAGGGCTTTTTTATAAAAATCCTCCGTCACATTATCCACATCGGTATCATAATGCATTTTAAAACTCAATTCCTTAAGACTCATAGCCACACCTTCCGGGATTAATAATAACAATACATTACCTAAAAAATTCATCCAAAACCTCTTTCACCATCCGCTTCTTATTACCACTGTCATTGACCACGGTTTTGTTATCCGCCGGTTTGCTTAATTGGTCTCGGCACCACTGAATGATCATTTCCTGTATCCTGTTTATTACCACATGGTTAAAACCCTTTGCGCCATACAGCTTTCTTAAATCAAAGTCCAACAAATCAGCCATGTATTTGTACCCATTAGCACTGCAGTATCGGACAAAACCGTCAAAGTTCCTATTCCAAAATACCGATGTTATTGTATCGCTGCAAGGCGCCAGTTTTAATTTGTATATCCGTCTTTTAAATTCAAATTCCTTAAGCTTTCTTTTGCTTTTTTCTTTAATAAGTTCATTCCTTATGTCCCTTTGCAGTTTCTTAATCTGATAATACTCATCGGTCAGAAGGTAATCACTACTTGCCAGGTAGAATACAATACTGCCATACCCGCCTCCTGACAATTCCTTAATGATATCACGAAGCCGCTTATAATTCGTTTCGAGATTATTACGATAGTAATAATCCTCAGCGTTCTCATAGTAGTACCTCAAAAATTCCTTGTAGAATTCATTCATAAGTATTTACCTTTCGATATACTGATTCAAGCAAACTTCCCTTTTACAGCAGTAATCACAAAACCCCTCAATATTTTTATTATTGAATTCGTCAACTCTATTATCAAGTAGATATTTTTCGAGGTTATTTTTAGTGTCTTCGGTGCATGAGAACTGCATCAGGTTCTCCCCATTCTCCACGTATTTGGCAAAGAGAAACCTGTTCTTTCTACGGGGGTATTTATCGGGATTGCCTATGGGTCTCATCCTATCAGCTCTATTTAGTTGGTCCATTAGGTCCTTCCATACTTTTTGCTCTATATCCCTGAAATCAATATTGCTCCAGAAAGGAAAGTATTTTCTTAATAGTTCTGCTTTCTTCTCAAAGCATTGCCTTACCTGTTCCTTCGTTTCACCTGCACTCAATTTTCGAACCAGTAGGGTTAAGAATACAATATAGTAATACCTACATTGAAACTCGCTCTGGTAGTAATACCTATCACCCTCTATGGTATCCAGTACAAACCTGTAAGGGCATATGGAAAAGGTCTCAACCTCCTCATTGCTAAAATCCAGTTCACAGTCCCTTTCCGGTTTTTTTTGGTCTAGGGCCCTTTGTACATCATAATCAAAACAACCAGACTGGTAATCCTTTTTCAGCCCCAACATTTCCAGTGCAAAATAGGGTGCCTCCCGTTCCCCTTCGCTGTTTTCCACATAGCTTAGCTCCAAGTCACTTAATAAAAAGTACGCTCCATAAAAAAGCGAGAACCTAAGGAAGTTTTTATACTCGCCGGCGGCGCACAGGAAAACAGCCAGCTCCCTACATCGGTCCTTATACCCCGAAAGCATTTCCATTGTAATCGGCCAGGGCAGAAAATCACGCTGCCTGCCCTTCATATTCCTATCCGACAAAAGCGCATAGTGATAGATCTTATTGTCGGTGCGTTCGCTCAGCAGAACTCCTCCGTCTATTTGTTCAAAGTCACGAACGATCCAATTGGCCGAATTGTCCGGGTTTTGTTTCTTGTCAAGGTAAAAATGTAGTGCTTCCTTAAGGTCTTCAACGGTACCCAGTATCTCGTCATACAGAGGCCTATTGAGCCTTTGAAATATTTCCTCCACCAGTTCCACCTGTTCACGCTCAATGCTTTTATTCCTCTGCATCTTAATACGGATCTGCTGGATAAGCCTTTCAAAGTGTTTTACAAAATCTATCCTTCCTCCCTTTGAGCTGCCGAAAATCTCCTCGGCCAGTAGTTCAATCTCCTTTAGAATCCTGATAAAATAATTTACCTCATCCTCTGAAATGCTGTAGAATGAGAACTTTTTCAACCAGCACGCAGGCTGCATCTGGTTTATATCCTTTAATCTGTTTTCTAGTAACTCTTCTCCCCTTATTATTGCCATTAACTTTTCTTTCAGAAACTCCGCTCTTTCAATCCATTGGGAGATTGTTTCACAGTCCTTAAAATACAGCTTAATACGGTCAAAGAGTTCAATGGGCGTAATGCTTGAGTCCGAGTGCCATAGGTTTGCTGAAAGGCATTCCTTTAGATTAGCTTCATCTATTTTCAGTACCCCTTCCTGCGTATTCCACATATTGTACAATCCGAGTATAAAACCTCCTATAGGGTGAGCCAGGAAATGCCTTTCGCCAAATTGCTCCGGAAACTGTGTCTTAAGCATCTCGTTTACTTCCTTGCTCTGCACTCCATAAAACTGCTTATTCATCTGCGCTAATACACTTTTACCTCTCCCAGCGTTCTTCTTAGCTTCTTCATACTCCTTAGCCACATAATCAGTAAAGGAGGTCAGGTTATCAAATACTTGTACCCTTTCGGTAAGCTTATATTTCTGTACGGGAAGGCCGTCCAGCAGCTCCCCCAGTGCCGTTCCAATCTCTTTGTTGGCGCTCCTATTCATGTTACACACCACGTCAGGTTTTATACCTGGGCGGAAATTGCCGTATATCCGGTTCCAAGTATCGTAGACCCTTTTAAACTGCCGATTGTAATTAAACAAGAATATTATTTCGAAACCCAGGGTTTTCAGGTGGGAAATAAGCCTTAGTATTATTGGGGTAAACTGATGAACGCCATGGAACACGATTTTTTTGTGCTGAATAAAATCCCGCTTCGTGTTAAGCTTTTTATAATGATTATATAAGCCCAGTTTATTTATTAAGGCCCTTCTCTTACTATCCTCTTTTAAAGGCACCAGGCTGGCCAGTTCTTTCTCTACCTTTCTAATCCTCTCGTCTATGGCTTCCTTTATATCTTCCTGTAAGTTTATACTCAACTCTTTCCGTATTTCGCTATCCAGTATTGTTATTATTGCATTATTAACCTGCTCAGCAGTTTTAGTGCTCAGCTTACGAATTACTTCCCAGCATCTCTCTCCCTGCAAATCCTTATAAATATCAAGTAAAACAGCCTGTTCCTCGGTAAGGGCACTGCCATCAAACTTGTCGGCGTCTAAATCCAGCTCAAACAGCATACGTATAGCTTCAAATACCTGGCCTTTGTTAAACTTCATTGCCTTTTTAATTGACGGATCCTTAATACCGTTAGTTTTTTCAGATATGGACACGTATTGGGCAATATTGTTCTGCGGCTCATCTTCCCAGGTTTTATAAAAACAATCCATGAAGGACTGAATAGTGTCTATATACTGAAAGGTAGTTCTTCCGAATTTCATTACCAGGCCTTGTACCAGGGTACGGGATATACATAAATGCGGATACTCCCTTACTTCATCCCAAAACGATGCACAGTCTAAATCCAGGGGATTTGCATAAGTGTATATCTTCATTTTACAAACCCTCCCCTAATCCTTTGCTAATCAACGCCTGCCAGTTATCCTGCTCTCTACATTTCCGCTGATGGAAATAAAAAAATCTTTTAATCGCTCGGGTCATGGCCACATAAAGCAGCCTGGTTTCCTCCTGTTTCCTATAGAACCTTTCATTTTCCAGGTAATTATCATAATAGTTGTTTTTCGTTATAACACTGCCCGACCTCTTGGCCTTCCTGAAGGTTAACTTATATCCGATATTATATTTGATATCTTTTCCCTGCTCGGTTTCCCCCTCCACTATCAGATCTACGTATCCTGTCTTTCTCTCTCCCGCCAGCTCTGCCTGGCAGTATGGCATAATCACGGTGTGGAATTCCAAGCCCTTTGCCTTGTGGATAGTCATACAGACAATTTTCTCATCCTTGTTATAATCAGAATCGTATTCTCTCTGTTCTTCGTCCTGCTTTGTCAAAATCATTATCTCAAGGGTTTTTTGTATTTTATTTATGGACAGATAATCGGTATTAGTCATGCTTATTAATTTTTCCAAAACCTCCTCAAGGTTTCTTTTGTAATAAACCTGTCTTCTCCTCTTTTCTTCATCAAGCTCGGCTTCCCCGGCATAATTTATCCAAGGCTTTACATCGTTTATTATGGACTTTATCACCTTCATTGCCGGTTCCCTTTTTATTTCGCTTACATACTCGTCCCATCTCTCCAACACTTTGCTGGTGTTAAACCATTTCAACAGTTTTTCCTTTTTCCCCTTACACTTGTAAATCATCAGTTTTGGTAAGCTTTCGGATACATAGCTTGTTGTAAACAGGTTGTATAGGTAAACGGGGTTTTTGTTGTTCTGCAGTGCCAGCATCAGTTTATAGAGGTCAATGGTAGGCCTTATACGATAAAGGTCCCCGCCTACGTCGGTATAGACGTATATACCGTTTTGCGAGCACAGCTTCCTTATGTGTTCAACCTGCTTGTTTTCCCTCACCAGAATCGCTATCTGTTCCCCGCCTTTTTGCTGAGCTTTAAGATTTATTAGCTCCTTTATAAACTGCTCTTCCCTTTCTGTTTCGTTACAAAAATCTATTCTATTGAAGAAACTGTCCTCTTCGCAGTTATATTCCCTTACTCCTATCAGCTTATCTTTATCCTCCTGGTAGTCCAAGTAGCCTTTGGCCCCCATCCCTTTGAAAACGCTGTTGTATTTATCCAGCAGTTTCTTGTCCGACCGATAGTTTTTTGTAAGTACAAACTCTGTCCAATTTTTTTCGTCCTCACCCTTCAAAAGCGTTTGGAAGGCCTCCTTTTCAGCTCCCCTGAACCTGTATATGCACTGCTTTATATCTCCCACCACGAAAAAGCTAAACCCAAATATATCCCTAAAAGCTTTCATCATGTTTATCTGGGTATCGTCGGTGTCCTGGAATTCGTCCACAAACAGATAGTCAACCTTTTCATCGGTGCCGCCCATACTTTCGCGATGGTCCATAATAAGCTTTTTAAGCACAATCATTAAATCGGACAGCCTTACCGCATTATCTTCCATAAACATCTGTATAAGGCGCTGCTCCACTTCCTTTGATACCACGTTTATCAAAGTCCAAATATTTTTATTGCGAACCGGTCGTCCGTAATCAATCCGGTCGTGTAGTATGTCTATGCTCTTATCTTTTAGATTTTTTATGTAATCCTTAATTCTCTTCTGTAGCTCATACATTGTAACGTCTTCAAGCTCTTCGGCAATTCCATTATTATTTATATAAAAATCTAAACAACGTTCGGTTTCCCTGTTAAGCTCATATATCCCCGTTTTTATCTCAATCTCACTGCCCAGCCCCAGGCAAGCGGAATACTTTTCCAGTATTCTTTTGGATAAGGCATGTATTGTGGATATCTTCAGGTCTTCTATTATCTCAATAAAGTTCAGTATACCTATATCATTGGTTAACAGGAACAAATCCTTGAAATGCTCCTGCAGCCGGTCCTTCATATTCCTTGCCGCTTCGTTAGTAAAAGTGATCATTACCACCCGTTTTTTTAAGTCCTCTGCGGAGTATGAATGCTTGAATATTAGGTAGTTTATCCTTGAAATCATGGAATAGGTCTTTCCGGTTCCCGCACCGGCCCTTATTATTATGTTAGAGTTTTCTACCGCGTGTTCAATTCTGTATTGTTCTAAGTTGAAAAGAGTATGACGGTCCAGAAAGTTTAGAAAATCTTCATGCTCTTTTACCTGCTCTGGGTCCCCATCTTTTATAATAATTTTTTTAGTCCCGAAAGCCGCTTGAAGCCGTATAAAATTCAAGTTAAAAACCGATCCCTTGTACTGGCCATCGTCATCCCTTATCCTGAATGCTTCCACTCCATCCAAGTTTAATAATCGTAGGCGCTCCTCAGCCATTTCGTAGAAACAGTTCAATAGCCTGTCATTGGCCGTAACGAAAGTTACCTTTGTGCCCCTGGACCATTCGTTCAGCAGTCCTTTAAGCATTTCTTCGTCCCCATCCTGGGTGTAAATAAGCATCGAATAATGTCTGGCCGATTCCGGCTCGGCTCTAACGGTACCGGTATTTGAAAAACCCGGTTCGAACAATGCCCTGACCTTGTCCATAAGTTCTCGGTCAAAGCAGTCATCACTATTAAATTTTATGTGCTGGTACAAGTTTTCAATTTTTTCGACAAACCTGCTTCCCGATTGGAAGTCCTCTTTCAGGAAGGTTCTTTCTTTCTCCGAGATAATATCCAGCCTTTTTTCCGTAAAATCATTATATGTAATATTGGGATAGGCAACCGTTGAAAACACAAGGGGCGACCTGCCCAGCTCGGTTCTAATTTTGTTAAGCAGCTTATACCGGTACTTGTCACACTGCTTTAGCGGAGACGGGATTACCCTTCCACTTCTTCCATAAATTATGCTTTGGTTGTCCTTAACTACCAGTGGTTGGCTGGCTGAAATGCCCTTTATCTCCACCACAAAAATACCCCTGTCCGGTATCATTAGCGCTACGTCAAACTCTGCCAGACCTACGCAATAGTTGAAATAACAGACCCAGTCCTCTGGCAGTTCTTTGCCTATAAAGTCACACACGATTTCTTCTGCTTGATTTTTGTATTCAGGACTGCTTGGAATAACTTGTGCCATGCTTAATCTCCTTTATTCCAGATAAGTTATTACAATCTCCTCTCTCGCTCTGGTTACAGCCACATACTTCTGACATTCAAATTTTCTGACCATCTGTCGGTCGTACCAGCTTTCACTATCCATACACTGCTCCAGGGTACGACCCAAGTCATCATAATTGATAAGCAGTGCCACCCTAAACTCTAGGCCTTTGCAGCCCTGGACCGAACAGATGCTAACGCCTTGACCGGGTTTGGGATATATATCCCCTTCAAGGATACTATATTGTATACCAGCGTATATAAGAGCTCCTGCAAACTTTTCGATCTCTTTTTTGGGCAGCACCACCCCTATCTCGTAAGGGTTGACGCCGCGCTTTATACAATCCTGTATCCACCTTATGCAAAAGTCATATTGCTTGCTTTGGCTGTCAAATTCATACACCATTGGCTCGGGGCCGTATAATATGCTTTTGTAGCTCTTGAGGTAACTCTCTTCCTTACGGGAGTACATAAACTGTTCATCGGCATATTCCTTAATCTGCTTAGTAGTCCTGTAGTTAAGGTCAAGATAAAAGGATCTCCCCACTATATCAACATGCATATCCTTTCTCCAACTGTTTAACTGATATATCCGTTGGTTCTGGTCCGACAGTATTAATACATTGTTCTCCTTCTGGCGAACCAACGATATTAGAGCCCTTAATTGCGCCGGCGTTAGGTCCTGAGCCTCATCTATAATAACTGAGTCGTACATGGGTTTTATCCTGCCCTTTTTTACAGCCTCCAAAAGCATGTAGGCTTTGTCGTCAAAGTCTACCACGCCTTCACTCTGCTTGATTGCCAACACGCTTTCAAAAAAGTACCATATGGCTTTTCTGCGACTCGGATTAATGGCGTTGCCCTGCCCTTTACGGTCAACCCTTAGATATTCCCTAAGGCTTCTAATGTGGTATTTTTGAATAATCTCCTTGTACTCCATTTCATAAAAATCCAAAGGCTCCTTTGGCCTCAGCTTGTGATAAACATACTCAAGGATCTCCCGTGTCCTGTATGTATCAACTCCCTGCCTGTCTATCCCATGGTCCTTGAGCAGGTTAAATATCAAGCTGTCCACGCCATGAACCTCAATATTGCTGTCAATACCCTGCTGTTTTAATAGGCTTGAAAGCTTATCGTCTATGTAATTGGCCAGTTTCCTACTGAAAGTGCAAAAAAGTATCCTGTACCCATCTTTATTTGGATACACATTCTTTGAAAGGTATACAGCCCTGTGTAACCCGACCACCGTTTTGCCCGTCCCAGGCCCACCCTCAACCAGCACGGGCCCACGATAGTTTTTCTCTGCCACTTCCCGCTGCTTGGGATGCAGGTATATCTTCCATTTCTCAAAATCGTCAAATATCCTTTCCAGTTCCTCCAAATTTTCTGTTATGTAGAACCTTCGCTTAGAATCCTTGTGCTCCAGGGCCTGGTCTATAGTCCTTGCTTGTGCTGCCTGTCTGTCCGTCAGCTCTGCGTATACCTCGGTGATTGATTTTGTGCCTGTTGCCAGGTCTATGAGATCCTCCTGGACCTCCGCCGGAAACACGCTTATAAACTCCAGGAACTTTTCTTCGTCATCCATTATCATTAGGTACTTCGCATGGATTTCACTAATCCCAAGTCTCACCAGGTCCTTTACCTTTATTTCCTTTGACCCAAGAAGCGTATTTGATCTCCTCGGATAATCTCTAACATCCATTGAATTCAAAATATTGCCATCCATTTTAATATTGGTATCGTAGATGAACAGGTTTCCAAATTCGCCAATATTGAGGTATTTACCCTTTGCCCACTGATATGCCTTGTCATGATGTGCCGTGTGCAGCAGCAGTATCTTATTGCCTTGTTCCGACAGAATAATCCTTAGGTCCATGTTGCACCTTATACTGCAAAAGGAATCGTCACAGTCGACCCTGTCTAGTTTGTGCAGTTGAAATTTCTTTCCTTTCTTGCTGCGGGTGAGTTCCCTTACCGTATTCCTTACTATCTTACGGCTTTTTGTATCCAATCTCTCATAGCTCTCCCAGAAATAATCGGAAATTACAATTACTCTATCCATAAGAACCCTCTCCTGTAGGATAACTTAAGGAGTTGTATCCCTTATTGATTATAGTTAATAAAAATATTGTACTTTTACAATATTCACTAAAACTTGCAAAAATCCTTTTTCATATTTTCTGAATAGAACTTATTTCCCAATGATATTAAATTATGGATTTCTTCGTAAAAAGAGCCCTTTTTTAGTGGACTGTCACTAATAAAGAACTCTTTGTTTTATTTAATGTTTATTTAGTTTTTCAATAAACACCTGTGGCTACCCTTTCATCCTTAAAACAGTATTTATTAACCCCGAGAGGTTTATTTTCCCCGTTGAGGGTCCCCATGATATTCTTACAGTCCCGGATACAATCTCTTCATCTAGACCCATAGCAGTAAGCACATGACTAGGCTTATAATCGTGAGAAGTGCAAGCAGAGCCATTAGATATTGCACAGTAGTCCTGTGTAGCAATCATTAGGGCTTCAGAATTAATACCGGGGAAGCTAACACTTAGGGTATGGGGCATGCAGTGTTTCTGGTCGCCGTTAATTATGTATTCGACTTCTTCCAATTGCTTGATGATTTCTTCTTTAATCGCTGAAACTTTTTTATGCCATTCTATGTATTCGTTTTCTGATATCTCCGAAGCCTTACCAAGGCCTGCTATCAGTGCCACCGGCAGCGTACCGGGCCGCAGTCCCACTTCTTGGCCGCCGCCAAACATTATCGGCTTAACCGGTGGCCTTCTGTATGCTTTTCGTCTTAATACCAAAGCTCCAATTCCCTGGGGTCCGTATACCTTGTGCCCACTTATGCTTAACATATCGTATTTTAATTCTCTAAGCTCCGGGACCAGTTTACCGAAGGTTTGAGCCGCATCAACATGAAAGTATGTAGGTGTATCATAAAGGGCATCCCCTATCTCTTTCACCGGCTGAATCACTCCGGTCTCATTGTTGGCATGCATTATTGTCACAAGCAGTGTATCAGGCCTCATTTTTTCAAAAACATCCTTAGGGTTTACCCTGCCCGATTTATCCACGCCGACAAGGTCTACCTCGAATCCTTTTCCGGCAAGGTAAGATAGTGGTTCCAGCACTGCCTTATGTTCGATTCTAGTTGATATGATATGTTTTCGATTGTTCTCTTCTCCCCAACGTGCTAGCCCTAGTATTGCTATATTATTGCTTTCTGTTCCACCAGAAGTAAAGAATATTTCCTTATCCTTTACCTGTAAAAAATCAGCAATTATAGAACGGGATTCTTCTAAAG
>FZPS01000035.1_pt340 | contig 16626 bp, 19 predicted proteins | sample 1817821 | NCBI WGS metagenome assembly FZPS01 (sample SAMEA104158645, study PRJEB21678) | metagenome | place: Germany | collected 2015-04-21
CTCCTGAAGATGCTAGCAAGGTACCCGAAGCCCTATCGGGTTGAAATCACCTATGACGGAAAACAACGGATAGTCTGGACCCAACAACTCTCGATCTCCAACGGAAGACGGATGGGCTCGCTGTTCCTCATGGGTCCCGATGCCGTCTTTGACGATGGGTTTTTTGATGTGATGTGGGCGAAACGGCCGGTCAGTCGACGAAAAATCATCCCGGTCATCATTTCTTTTTTGAAGGGAACCCAATTAAAACGACCGGATTTCAAGATGGTGCGGACAAAAAAGTTCTCGGTGGTCGCCAAGCGGGGCTTGCTTCCTGTCCACGTCGACGGGGAAGAGATCAGCCGCGGGTGTACGGAGATTTCCGCTGAAATTCTCGAAGGAATTTTACCGGTTTTTGTCTGATTTCTCAAAAGCATGTCAAGTAGGCGCCCTTTGAGGTAGTTTTGTTCCGTCTTTCACAAAAGCCGCTCTTTCCTTTTCAAGCACAATTAGCTATTATACAAATGTTTAGCTGAGAATAGCGCAAGCGCTGTGCTTTGATTTCGATTTTTCCGGTTCAACGGAACTCCTATAGATTTTTAGATTGACATCTCATAGAAGAAAGTTTATCTTAAACAATGCACGTTTTTAGGGTTTTTCTGCGACCATAGCTATATAAGGAGTCTCAATTTGAGCAAAGATTTGGTGCCGTTCGTACACTTCTATGATCAAGATTTCGTTGATATGTACGATCGCTCATGGGTGTGGATCGATGAATTATGGAGAGAAGGGAGTAAGGAAAATCAGTTTTCAGGCTCCTATCTTTCCTATCCGGACCAGAAGTATTTCAGCCAATATCTCTCTTCATTCTCCTCCCTTTTTTTGGTGTATTCCAATCAAAACCACTCCCCGTTCGCGATGCTCGATTACTTCTACACTCGCCAGGAGGAGAGTGGTGCGATCCGCGGTGAATATTCCATTGAAGACGGCAGGCCCGTTTTAACGGAGGAAAATCCCGAAGGATTCTCACCGCCACTGTTCGCCTATGTTGAATATATCTTCTACCACAAGGTAGGAAACAAAAAGCGCCTGAGGGATGTCGTCCCCATTCTCGAACGATACTTTGCCTGGCTTGAAGAAACCGCCCTGCAAGAGAACGGGCTGTACCATGTTCCGACCGAAGCGTGCCAGACCGGGAACATCCCCCGCTCTGAAACGTTCTATCCCGTCGACTTCAACTCCCAGCTCGCCCTGTCCGCGCTCTATATGTCGGCGATCGGGGATATTCTCAACGACAAGGAGATCTCCTTTCGCTACAAGCGGCTCTACTTCTCGCTAAAAACCCGGATCAACGCCCATATGTGGGATGATGAGGATCGCTTCTACTACGACCTCGATAAAGACGGACAGCGGATCAAAAGCAAGCTGCTTGTTTCCTACTGGGCGATGCTCGCCGAGATTCCCAACGATGAGCGGGCGACCTACCTGATCGAGCAGCTTCAGGATCCCAACGAGTTTGGAACGGAAAACCCGTTCCCGGCGGTACCGGTGTCATCCCCCTGCTACAGTGAGGAGGGAAACGGGCACTGCGGCGGGGTCTTCAGTGTCCATACCTACATGGTCGTCAAAGCGCTTGAGCGGTATAACCACTTCATTTATGCCCGTGAATGCGCGATCCGGCATATGTACTTCCTTCTGGATACGCTCCACCCGGATACCGATCAAATAGGGGATTTGTGGGAAGCGTACCTGCCCAATAAGGAGGGGCCGTCGAAAACCGATGAAATCGAAGGGTTTCCCCGCCGGCGTCTGATGCACTATGCCGGTTTGGCTACCATCACGCTGATGATTGAAAACATCATCGGTCTTGACATCTCGCTTCCCCGAAAAACGGTGGATTGGGTGATGCCTTCGCTGGAAGTGATGGGAATTGAAAACCTTTCGCTGAAGCGGAACACGATCACGATCCTTTCCAACAAGACCGATCGCGGATGGGAAATCCGCCTTGAGTCGGAGAAGTTGTATTACTTTACGATCGAAGTTCTCAATGAGAAAAAGAAGAAAACCCTTCCGATCCCCTCCGGCAAGTGTTCGATGCTCATCGATAAAATGTAAACGCAATGGGTTGGCTTAATAAATTCATCGGCGGCATGATCGGCTTGGCGCTCGGCGGTCCCTTGGGGATGATCGCCGGAGTCGCATTCGCCTCGGTGATCGACAAGGCGGGCCGGATTCAAGAGCGAACCAATCCCCTCGATCAGCAACAGCAGCTCTTCTTTGTCGGAGCGTTTTCCCTCTTGGCCTATGTCGCCTCCGCCGACGGAAGCGTCACCGCGACCGAGCGTCAAAAAGTCGTTGAGTTCATCCGCCGCGATCTCCGGTTGGATTATCAAACCGAGGAATTGGCTCTTCGCGTCTTCGATGCCGCCCTGAACTCCAATCAAAGCGTCGAAGCGGTTGCTTCGCAGTTTTATCAGGGATATCGGAACAACCCCGCAATTCTCCAGCTGATGGTGGATATCTGTTATCGCGTCGCGTACGCCGACGGAACGATCTCTTCCAAGGAAGAAGCGCTGATCCTCAAAATCGCCCGCCTCTTTCACTTCAGCGAACCCCTCATCGAAACGTTCCAGAAGCGGTATGGTCTGGCGACCACATCGTTGGAGCAAGCCTATGCGACGCTCGGGCTTTCTTCCGGCGCGACCAATGAGGAGATTAAACGAGCCTACCGGAAGCTTTCGATGGAGTATCATCCCGATACGCTCATTTCAAAGGGGTTGGGCGAGGAGTTCCTCAAAGCCGCCACGGAGAAGTTCCGGGCGATTCAGGATGCATATACCCGGATTAAGCAGGAACGAAACCTTTAGAAGGAAACCCTTCCTCGAAGCGATCTGGAGACCGTCACGCGGTCGGCGTATTCCAAATCTCCTCCGATCGGCAAGCCGCTGGCGAGGCGGGTGACCGTAATGGCGGGGTGGTCTTTCAGCAGATGACGGAGATACAACGCGGTGGTGTCGCCCTCTTCCGTCGGGTTGGTCGCAATGATCACTTCGCTGAAAGAGCCTTCCCTGATCCGCTTCATCAACTTACCGAAGCTCAGCCGTTCAGGCCCGATTCCATCAAGGGGACTGATTGCCCCTCCAAGGACATGGTACAGTCCGTCGAACGCCCCGCTGGCCTGAAGGGTGAGCACATCCTGCGGCTCCTCCACCACGCAGATGATCGTTTGCTCCCGGTTGGGATCGCTGCAAATCGAGCAGGGGTCGGTTTCGGTGTAGTTCCCGCACACCGAACACGGCTTGATCCGCTCTTGGATCGTGGCGATCTCCTCGGCGAGGTTCCTATTGTAGGAAGGGTCGCTCTTCAGCAGGTGGTAGGCGAGGCGGGTGGCGCTCTTCGGTCCGATGCCCGGCAGGCGGCTGAGGTCTTTGATGAGGGTGTCCAGGCTCGTCATGACTGCCCCATCATCGAGACGGCTTTCAGGCCTTCGTCCTGAAGCTTCTGCTGAAGCTTTGCCGATGCATCGTTGAACGCGCTCTGAATGAGCAGCTGCAGAGTTTCAAGATCCTCGGCGGCCGCTTCTTCAATGGCGATATCCACAACGGTGAACTTGCCGTTGAGTGTGATTGTGACCATTCCGGCCCCGGCATTGCCGGTCGCCCGGATCGCAGGCAGGATATCCTGCATTCTGGCCATCTGTTCTTTAATCGCCTGAGCGTTCTTGAGCAATTCAAACGGGTTCATCACTGAGACTTCCTTGTGAGCACATCACCGCGGAACACGGTGGCAATATTTCGTAATACGGGGTCCTCCCCGGAAAGGCTTTCTTCATTGGCTTTCGACGTCTCCCCATTGATGCAGTACACATCGACGCCGGGCCCCGTCAACTCCTCGATTGCTTTCACCAGGCGTTCGCTGTTTTCCTTTGCTGTCGTCGCTGCGAATGCGGTATTGAACGTGAAGGTAAGCGTTCGATCATTCTGGTTCAGTTCTTTCACCGTTCCCAAGACCCGGGCAAGCATCGGAGCGTCTCCGAGGCGCCGAGTGAGCTCGGGCAGATCCTCCATCGTCAAGGTCCGGCTTGGCCGGCTTGGAGGGGGAGCGGGGGGAATACGTTCCTGCTGCTTGGGAGGCGGAGCGGGAGCCTGGACTTTTCGGGTGACGTGCACATTTCCGGAAAGAAGCTCCTCACGCAAGGTGGCGATCTCCTTTACCAAGGCGGTGTTGGAGCGAAGGCTCTTCAGTTCTCCGAGGCGGCTGATGGCCAGTTCAAGCTCGATCCGCGGATTCAGCGAATAGCGGATTTCCCGGTATGTGGCAAGAAGCAGCTCCAAGGCGGCTTCCAGCTGCTCCGTCGTATAGGCGGTCCGCAAAGCGAGGGGAACTCGATCGCTTTGAACTCCCAAAATCGCCTCATCGGTGACGTTGGAGCGCAGAAACAGGAGACTTCGGTAGAACTGAGTGAGATCCTTGATCGTTTGTTCGACGGAGACCCCCGCGTTGATGAGGGAGTGGATGGCAAGCAGGGCAGTTTGGGTGTTTCCTTCAAGAAGATCGGTGGCGATGGTGATGATTCTATCAAATCCGACGAGCCCGAGCTTGGACCGGATCGTCTCCATCGTGATGTGTCCCGCACTGAAGGCGACGACCTGGTCGAAAAGGGTGTAGGCGTCCCGCATCGAGCCGGTGGCCTCTCGGGCGATCCAGAAGAGGGCATCGTCATCGGCTTGGATGTCCTGATCGACAGCCGCTTGGGCAAGGCTCTCCTTGATGAGATCCAGACCGATGAGCTGGAAGTGGAACTGCTGGCAGCGGGAGCGGATCGTCGCCGGCACTTTCTGCAGCTCGGTGGTGGCGAGAATGAAGATCACGTAGGGGGGCGGTTCCTCCAAGGTTTTGAGCAGCGCGTTGAACGCGCTGATCGAGAGCATATGGACTTCGTCGATGATGTAGATCTTGTAGCGGCCTGTCTGAGGCGGAAAGAGAACCTCATCCTTGATCTGGCGGATGTCGTTGACTCCGGTATTGCTGGCTCCGTCGATTTCAATCACATCGACGCTGTTGCCGGCTTTGATTTCGATACAGTGGCTGCATACCCCGCACGGTTTGGTGGTGGGACCTTCGTCACAGTTAAGGGAACGGGCGAGGATTCGGGCAGCGGAGGTTTTTCCCACTCCGCGGGGACCGCTGAAGAGATACGCATGGGCGATTCGCCCTTGGGCGATCGCTCCTTCGATCGTGGAGACGACGAACGGCTGACCGACAAGAGTGGAAAACTCCTGCGGCCGTTTCTTCGTTGCGGTTACTTCATACTGTGACATCTGCCCCCCAAAGTTCGTTGACACTTTACCATAGATGAAGGGGTTTTAATAGAACCAGCCAACAAATCGCCTGCGTCTCACAAGCGGTCCACTTACCGCTGCTCCCTTCCGGGCCTGACGGGGTTGGGCGGATGCCTGTAGCACAGAATCTGTTGGCTGGAAAAAAAACGGAGAGAAGGAGATTCGAACTCCTGGTGCTTGCGCACACACGCTTTCCAAGCGTGCACCTTCGACCACTCGGACATCTCTCCCGGTGACCAATAAAACGTTCGGAGAGAGAGGGATTCGAACCCCCGGAGACTTGCGCCCCAACAGTTTTCAAGACTGCCTCCTTCGACCGCTCGGACATCTCTCCAAATATTTTATGCTATGAGACCAAGAGGATTCGAACCTCCGGCCCTCAGTTCCGCAAACTGATGCTCTATCCAGCTGAGCTATGGTCTCGCTATAAAAAAACAAAATCGGAGAGGGGGGGATTCGAACCCCCGGACCCGTTACCAGGTCAACTCCTTAGCAGGGAGCCCGATTCGGCCACTCTCGCACCTCTCCTTAAATAAACCGGCTTCTTGGCAACTGTAGCCTTTCGGAGAGAGAGGGATTTGAACCCTCGGTACTGGAGACCAGTACAACGGATTTCGAGTCCGCCCCCTTCGGCCGCTCGGGCACCTCTCCTTGTTTGGGGCCCTGAGCAGAGCTCAGTAACCAATCGGATTCAAACTATAGTCAGTGGTATCATATTTGTCAAGAAGGGTTTGGTTGACACGATCGGGCAATCGTGTTCATTCCCGTCAACATGACCCTGTCTTTCATAGGAGGGATCTTGCTCCGATAACGACGAATATATTAGACATATTAGCCATTATATGCATAATATATTGGATGTAATGGCTAAACGAACACCGGTATTGCTTCCACGAGTGGAAAGAATCCTCATTGATCTCGGGGAACGGATCCGTCTTGCCCGGCTCAGGCGGAATATCAGCGCGCAGCTGCTTGCCGACCGGGCGGGCATCAGCAGGCAGACCTTGAGCACCCTAGAAAACGGCTCCGGCTCGGTATCGCTGGCCACGTTCATCCAGGTGCTCTTCGTACTCGGACTGGAAAAGGATCTCGAAGAGGTCGCAAAAGACGATGTGCTCGGAAGAAAGCTCCAGGACTTGAACCTTCCTACCCGAAGACGGGCGACAAAGCGCGACCGATAGGCGGTAGAAAATCCATCGAATTCTCTGTAAGGATATCGGGAATCGGGATCGATCCGTTTAGTTGACAGATTTCCACCACCTCGTCATCATACGAGGTATGGGGAAGAACGAGGCGCCTCCCTCTTCGAGGAAGAAAACGAAGCTTGCGACATTCAAGGCCGGGCGGCTTGCCCAGCGCGCTTTGGCGTTCACCAAGGAGGTGCTTGCTCAATCGGGGCCGCGCAAGAGCGGGAGTCTCGCTGCGCTTGAAGCTGCGGAATTGATCAAGAGCGAGCTTGAAACCACCTGCGACACCGTTGAAAGCCAACAGGTCCCGATCGACTCGAAGATCAACACCCGGCTGTTCACCCTCGTCGTGTATGCCTATCCGGCAATCGTTCTGCTCTGCCTCGTCGGTCTTCCCTATCTCGGGCTTCTGCTCTCCGTTCTGGTGCTCTGGTTCAGCTTCGAGACCTTCGGTCGCTATAAACCCCGATATCTTGCCCCAACGGACATGGGGGTGAACGTCCATGGAATCATCGAGCCTGTGAACGCCGTCGAATCGACGATCGTCTTCACCGCCCACCACGACAGCGCCCCGATCGAGCGCTTCGAGAAGAAGAAAGCGATGATTCCATTCGGGCTGGTCGGTGGAGCCGCACTTCTGTCTTTTCTCCAAACGGCCGTCGAATTGACTCAGCTTCGCCTGTTTCGACCCAATTTTCCGCCGATTCTGCTGTTCCTTCTCGGCCTTGGACTTCTTGGCGGACTCTATTACGTGCGAACGCTCTTGGAGTATTACACCGATGAGGTTGCCCCCGGAGCGGGAGACAACCTGATCTCGGTGGGGATACTTGCCGCGCTCGCCCAATATTTCAAGGCCGAACCCCTTTCCAAAACCCGGATAATCCTCGCTTCCTTTGACGGCGAAGAGATTTTTCTTCAAGGCTCGACGGCGTGGTATGAAGCCCACAAGGATGCGCTTGAAGGTGCAGTCGTCCTGAACTTTGATTCGATCTTTAGCGCCGAACACCTTGTCTTTCTGGAACGTGATGCGAACGCGACGCTCCCGCTGTCGAAATCGTTAGCCCGCAAATGCGTCAACATCGCCCGCTCGATGGGCTATGAAGCATCAGCGTTGTCGATGCCGATTCTCGGCGGGGCGACGGACGCCGCTTCGGCGGCTCGGATCGGGCTGGAAGCGACCACCTTGACCGCCTCCTCGTGGAGTGACGGCGTCTACCACACCAAAGATGATACCTTGGCGGCCATCGATCCTGAGAGTGTGGAGCGATCGATCGGCATCGCGATCCGCCTTGCCCGGCTGCTCGATCAGGACAGCCTGTGGGATGACGACCTTCCGATCGAAGAGGAGAAGGTCGAGGAGCCGACGAATCCAACGCTCGTCTTCTCGAAGCTCACTCGACGATGAGGCTCGCCCCGCCGTTGGTGAGGTTCCGTACGTACAGATTCAGATCTTCAATATCGGTGGCGGGAAGGGTGGCGGTGATTGTAACATCCGTGGTGAACTCCTCGCTTTCGATCTCCGCTTCCAAAGAAACAAGCTGCAACTTTAGGAGTTCATAGAGGTTGTAGGGCACCGTCACCCGGAATGCGGTCTTCTCGATGAGTTCCTCGGTCTCCAACAGGGGAAGCAGTTCGCGGACGCTCTGACCATACGCCTTAACCAGACCTCCGGTTCCCAGCAGGATTCCCCCGAAGTAACGGATGATGAGAACCAGGATGTTTGAGATTCCGCTGCCCTTGAGAACCTCAAAAGCTGGGCGGCCGGCGGTGTTCCTCGGTTCCTTGTCATCGCTAAAGCTGTACAGATCGCCTTTCGGCCCAACCACCGCGGCGTGAACCACGTGCACCGCCTGGGGATGCTCCTCCCGGGCTTTCTGAACGAGACTTTTAATCTGATCCAACGACGTGATCGGAATCGCATGGGCGATGAAGCGGGACTTCCGCACCTCGATCTCAACGGTGGCTTCTTTTTTAAGGATGAGCATATCTTCTGTAGGATACTCCATCCTCACGGAGTTTTGAAGGTTATCCGCTTGTCGACCATCGTCTGTCCGTCAAAGATGAAGAACCCTTCGAAGTGCTTCCCCTCCAGAGCGGGCGGCAGCCAGTACAGGTCATCCTCCCACATCCGGTCATAGGGGATCTCGGAGATCGGGACCCAGAACGGCCGGGCTTCATCGGTTTCGGCGAGTTCGCCCGTATAGGTCCGAGTGAAGAACACGTACGCTTTTTCCGCAAGGCCATCGCGGAACTGGAAGTTCAAGACTCCGACCATCTCCAGATCGCTGATGTCGAGGCGGGTCTCTTCCCTGAACTCCCGGATCGCCGCCTCCATCGCCGTCTCATCCTCTTCGATGTGTCCGCCCGGAGCGTTGACCAGTCCCCGGCCGAGGCCGCGCTTCTTGTCGATGAGGAGAACCCGATCGTCATCGAAGAGATAGGTGATCACACAGATTTCACTCGGTTCCCAGATCTCCCAGTCGATCTGTTCGACGGATTCGACATCCTGGACGTCGATCGTCACCTCGATCGGATTCTCTTGTTCGGCCTGCTGCGGATGGGCGATTTCCCAGCATGTCTTACAGAGGTTCTCATCCCCGCCGATGACGTGGTTGAAATCAAGCTTTGCGGAGCATTCGACGCAGCGCAGCTTGAACGGCCAAGCGCGCTTGCGCAGCAGAAAGATGATAAGGACGCACAACAGCGCAAGCGGAATGGCGAGGTAATGGCTCCATCCCTTTGTCAGGATCGTGATGATCCCGAGCTGAAAGAGGAGAAGAACCGAGGCGATATAAAGCGTTGCGGTTCGTTTCTTATGGCTGTTGGGAATTTTTCGCTGAGTCAGGTTCAGCAAAAGAATTCCGATGAGAGCCCATGAATAAAAGCGTTCAATCGTTTCAAGAATCATAGAGGTAGGGTATTGGCAGCGGGAATCCTCGTCAAGATATTCTCCAATGTAGCTTCTTATTTAATTGCTTGAGGTTTAATTGTTTGAGTTTGATAAACTGGGATGTATTGTGCAAATTACATCAATGTTCCTTATAGAAAACTCCCACAAGAACTCCTGACATGTCACTTGGCGATACAACTTGCTGTAGCTGCCATCCTTTAGCTACATACTCATTTATAATGGTTTGAGCTTGCTCCAAATCTTTCTCACGTGAAAGTTTAAATCCTTTGTTCAAATAGACCATAGTATATTCTTTCACCATTATTACCTCCATTAATTCTAATGTATCTCACTAAATATTCGGCAATGGTATACCATTTTTAAGCTGTTTTTTTCTACCATCAGACTTCATGCTTGTTTTCAAGTTTTTATAAAAGCAGATAGGAAACAAATGGAAAGGGTAGATAGAAAAGTCGTATGTTTTCTTTATTCTTTCTTTTCAGAATATATCACTTTAACAGCGGCCTTTCACATTCGGCACCTGAAGGCGCTCATAGTAGATGATGACCCGGCTTGCAAGCTTCTGCCTGGTGAGAAAGATTCCCTCTCTTCTGAAGATCTCTTCCTGACGATACGGGGGAAGGTGGTCATCGGGAATCCTCGTCAAGGTATTCTCCAATTGCCCGCTCATCGGATTTGGAGTAAGCTGTCACTACGTTACTTGATGGAGGATCTGGATGAAACAAGAGGATATCGCCCCATATATCGATCACACGGTTCTCGCCGCGGATGCGACGAAGCAGCGTATCGAACAGCTGTGCAAAGAGGCCATCAAATATAACTTCGCCTCGGTGTGTGTCAATGGGTGCTGGGTCAAAACGTGCGCCAAGCTGTTGGAAAAGAGCTCGGTGAAGGTGTGTACCGTGGTCGGATTCCCCTTGGGGGCAATGAGCAGTGAAGCGAAGGCGTATGAGGCGAAAAAAGCGATCAGCGCCGGGGCGAGTGAAATCGACATGGTCATCAACATCGGATTTCTGAAAGACCGCCAGGATGACAAGGTGCAGGAGGACATCAGCGCGGTGAAAGCCGTCTGCGGCCGGGCGGCGATCCTGAAAGTAATCATTGAAACCAGTCTGTTGAACGATGAAGAAAAGGCTCGCGCCTGTCGCCTTGCCAAGGCAAGCGGAGCGGACTTCGTAAAGACCTCGACCGGATTTTCCACCGGTGGAGCCACCGTGAAAGACGTTGCGCTGATGCGCAAGACCGTCGGTCCCGATACGGGAGTGAAAGCTTCCGGCGGGGTTCGAACCTACGAAGATTTCCTTGCGATGGTCGGAGCCGGAGCGAATCGAATCGGAACCTCCAACGGAGTGGCGATCATCAATGGCGCACATTGAACAATCGCCTCAGGCCCGGGATTTTCTCAAGAGCCTGGGCTTTCCGACCCTTGCGTTCCATGAAACGTTCTCCCACTTCGATTTCACCGTGCCCGGACGGCGTGTTCTCCTGATCGGGCCGATGGGCTCGGGGAAAACCGAGTTCGCCGCCCGGGTCTGGCGGGATGCGGCGATCGCTCAAAAGAAGGGGAAGGTGGTTCAGAAACAGACATCGACCGGCGAGGTCGATCGACGAAACGTCTTTTTTGTCCGCGCCCAGATCGATGCTTCCCGCTTTCCGGATGCACCGCCGGACGCGATGGTCTACCGAAACGGCTATATCCGCTGCGGCGAGAATATCGCCCTGATTCGAGACTCCTTCGATCTTGAACGGGTATTGGCGGACAATCCGAAGGTCGGAACATTCATCATCGACGAAGCGTCTTTCTTCGATGAGCGATTGGCGTACGTGGTGCGGAACCACAGCTATGAACGGGGAGTGATGTTCATCTTCCCCTCCCTGATCCTGAACTTTCGCCGCGACCTCTTCAACATGACGGCGCGCCTGATGCTGGATATCGCAACCGACGTGATTCCCCTTACCGCCTACTGCGAACACCCCGATTGTCTCCGCGATGCGTTTTACACCTACCGTTACTACCAGGTGGGCGAAAAGGAGTGCCCGGCCCTGTACTTCGATCCCTTGATCATCGTCGGAGGGGACGAGCACAAGGACAGCTCGGTGGAACCCAACTATGCCGCCCGCTGTGACGAGCATCACTATCTGCCCGGGAAGGAGTACACGTACTTTATCCTCAAGCCGCTTGGTCAAAAAGCGGCCGCCGGGGACGAGAAACCGCTCATTAATGAACTCACCACGCTGAAAGAGGAGATCAAAGCTTCCCAATTGTGGAAGAACTTCACCGAACGGTATGAGAAGCTGAACGACAAGGAGATTCTCTTCAACTCGCTGGAGGTGGAGAAAATCGCCGAGAAAGCACTGCTCTATCTCTTCGTTGAACAAAACCTCATCCCTGAAGATCTTCTTCTTCGAATCGTCGATCTCCTCGAGCTGGATGTCTCCTACATGAGCAAGGTCCTCACCGACAACAAGCGCCCGGTTTCGTTCGCCCAGCCGCTTCTCTTCTGAAAGTACTGGAACGTGCAAAGACCCCACGCAATAGTCCATTGAGGGGGGTCTTTTCGTGTCTTACAATGAGTAGAACGTCGAGAGCGTGCTTTCCAAGGTTGCCGGGTTCGCATTCTCCAGAAGAGCGGGGACGGAGATCTTCCGAGAGCGCAGATCGGCAAGCAGCGCCGGCCAGTCGAAGACGCCTTCAAGAGCGGGGAGGTTTCCGATCTTGAAGCCGTGTTCGTCGAGGACGAAGTCCTTGACGTGAAGGGCGGCGATCCGCAGGCCGAATGCATCAAGAGCGCTGTCGGTGAAGGCGCGCTGGGCTTCAAGTGAAGGCCTTGCGCGAAAGGAGCCGTCGGCTTCGGGAATCCCTATCCAGGGGATCAGGTTGACAGGGTCGTAGATGATCTTCAGGCGGGGAGTATCGAAGCGCTCGGCGAGACGGGCCATCCGTTCGATCGAGCAGATCGTGTTCTGTTTGGCAACCGCCTCGACCGCCACGACGGATCCGACTTTGACGGCGTATTCGACCAGACGGTCCAAGGAGGAGTAGAGCGTTTCAAGATGTTTGGGTTCAGCGGTATCGGGGTGGTAGGAGCAGTCGGGCCGGACCGACCCGGTTTCCGTTCCGACCATCGGCGCTCCGAGAATCGGGGCGAGCACAAGGTGCTCTTCAAAGCGCTTGAGTTGGCGCTCCCGCTCGGCGGGATCGGGGTGAATCGGATTGATATAGCAGCCGAGCACTGCGATGGAAACATGCTGTCTGTCAAACGCTTCCCTGATCCGAAGCGCGAACGCTTCATCAAGGGGACCGGAGGAAGGAAAGGATTTGGCGACGGCCAGCTGCACCGGCAGGTGTTCGCCGAACGTTCGAACAGCGGCAGCGAGCGCCTCGGGAGTATCAAAGGAGCCCAGATCATGGGCACGAACACCGAATCTCATCATACGGGCAGTATAAAAGGATTTGGAAAGGGAGTAAAGAAAGAAGAAGATGGCGACGATGCGGGCAATAACGTTGATTGACGGGGGAACATATAACAACACGGAACGTTTTCAAACACTCTTTGATGACTTAACCGAAGGTGATGAGCTGGTCATCCCTTCCGGTGTCTATGCCACCGGAGCGCTGACGCTCAAAAAGCACAACGTAACGATTACGTTGGAAAAGGAATGCCGGATTCAGTTCATCCCCGACCCTGAGCTTTATCCTCCCGTATATACCCGATGGGAAGGGGTGAACTGTTGGGCGATGCAGCCCGCCTTATTGATTACCGACAGCTCTCACATCCGCCTGCGGGGTGAAGGGATTCTCGACGGAAGCGGGTCGTGGTGGTGGCAGCAAGCGGTAGTAAAGAAAAAGCAAAGCAAACCGATTACCGATCTTGAACACTCTTTCGCTCACCTAAATCCCGGCTTTGAGGAGCAGGCAAGTGGCGGTGGCGGTCGCAAAAGCCAGTTTCTCCGCCCGCCTCTCTTGCAGATCCATCAGAGCAGGAACGTCCACATCTCAGGGATCACTCTGCAAAACTCCCCGTTCTGGACGCTTCATCCCCTCTACAGCAAACGGGTAACGATCGAGGACGTTACGATCTTCAATCCCGAAGACGCTCCCAATACCGATGGAATCGATATTGATTCATGCAGGGATGTCGTAGTCAGAAACTGCATCGTCGATGTGGGGGATGACGGCATCGCCATAAAGAGCGGCAGCGGGAGGGACGGTGTCGTCACCAACCAACCGACTGTTGGGGTCGTCATTGAAGGATGCACCGTTCGAAGCGCCCATGGCGGGGCGGTAATCGGCAGCGAAACCGCAGCCGGGGTGCGGGACGTTCTTGTTCAAGAGTGTATCTTTGACGGAACCGATCGAGGCATCCGGATCAAGACCCGCCGCGGCCGGGGAGGTGAGATCACCAACATCCACTACCGATCCCTCACGATGAAGGACAACCTCTGTCCTATCGCGGTAAACATGTATTACCGCCCGGGAGCCACCGATCCCGACCTCTTCAGCTTGGATCCTCAGCCGATATTGGATACCACGCCGTCCATTTCCAACATCCTGATCGAGGAATGCACCGCCGTGGGGGCGACTTCAAGCGCCGGCTTCATTGTCGGTCTTCCCGAGGAGCCGATTCGCAACGTCCGGATCGTGCGCTCCTCCTTCGGTGTTTCGAATGAGAACGTCACGGCGATCGAGGAGAGTGAGATGTATGATGGACTTCCTGCCCTCCGCGAGCGGGGAATCCGCCTCAGAAACGTCCACCTTCACCTCGAGGATGTAAAGGTCCTCGGGGTGAAGGAAGGGTTTGTCGTCGAAGAGGGGGTTACGTTCGATTCTTAGCCTTTGATCAGGTGGAACGCGAAGCCGGCGATCTCTTCATTGAAGTAGCAGCTCTTCATCGCTCCCTTGTCATCCCGCTTCACGGATTCCTCATTGAGGGTGAATCCCTTCTTTTGAAGGTAGTGGACGGTTCGATCGACGTTGTTGCATGCAAAGCCGAGATGTCCGTGCTTTCCGTAGAACGGCGCGTGGGTCACTTCAATGACGGTATCGAGGAACGTCGAGGAATTTCCGACCTTTCTGGTCATCCCCAGAAGCTCAAGCGACGCTGCGGCGACTTGGGCGTTCTCTTTGGTTGTCTCATTGATTCCGAGGTGGGCGAAGCGAAGACCCTGGAGGGCGAGCACCGCTTCCGCACAGAGGGTTGTGATCTCGTCCCACTGCTCGTTTTCAATCAGATCACTCTTGACCATCCACGATCCGCCGACCGCAAGGACGTTGGAAAGAGCGGCGTAGGAACCGAGATTCTTGGCGTTGATGCCGCCGGTGGGCATGAACATCACGTTGGAGAAGGGACCGGCGAAGTTTTTGAGCATGTCGACTCCGCCGCTCGCTTCGGCGGGGAAGAACTTGAGGGTGGAAAGACCGCGGCTCAAGCCCGCTTCGATATCGCTCGGGGTGCAGACACCCGGAACGATCGGAACGTTGTTTTCAAGCGCCCAATCAACGACCTCGGGGTTGAAACCGGGCGAAACAATGAATTTGGCTCCGGCCTTGACCGCTTTCTTGGCGAACTCGACGCTGGTTACCGTTCCGGCTCCGAGGAGCATCTCGGGCACCGCTTTGGCGATATTGGAGATCGCTTCTTCCGCTGCGGCGGTTCTAAAGGTGACTTCGGCTACGGGCAGCCCTCCGGCGATCATCGCTTTGGCCAAGGGTACGGCCTTGGCGGCGTCATCAATCTTTACGACGGGGACCAGACCGATGAGTTGGATTTTTTTCATCAGAGTGTCAGACATTACAATGCCTCCTTATTAAATATGAAACAGTGTTTCAAAAAAACATTGACAGTGTGAACTATACTCTCTATAGTAGGTAATAGCAAGAGATAAGGAGGAAAACCTTGAGTAAAAAATTTGTAACATTTGGTGAGATTATGCTTCGCTTGAAAAGTCCGGGCCATGAACGATTTTTCCAGAGTCCGGCCTTGGAGGCGACGTTCGGTGGGGGAGAGGCAAACGTTGCCGTATCGCTCTCCCTGCTTGGTAAAAAAGCTCAGTTTGTAACCGCTTTGCCGAAGAATGCGATCGGGGAAGCGGCGGTGAGGGAAGTTCGACGCTACGGGGTGGATACTTCGGCGATTCTCCGAACCGAGGAAGGCCGAGTGGGAATCTATTTCCTTGAGACCGGGGCGAACCAACGGCCGAGTCTCGTCGTCTATGACCGCGCCGAAAGCTCGATCGCGACCGCAAAGCCGAGCGATTTTGATTTTGCCAAGATCCTTAAGGATGCAGCGTGGCTCCACGTCACGGGAATCACTCCGGCGGTCAGCGCCGAGGCGGCGGCATCGACCCTGGCGGCATTGAAGGAAGCGAAGAAGCAGGGAGTCACGGTATCGATCGATCTCAACTACCGCAAGAAGTTGTGGAAATGGGGCAAGACCGCCGTTGAAGTGATGCGCGAGCTTGCAACCTACGCGGATGTAATCGTCGCCAATGAAGAGGACATCCAGAAGTGCCTGGGAATCGAAGCGAACGTCGATGTTACTTCCGGTGAGCTGGATACCAACGTCTATAAAGCGCTCACCGAAGAGGTGAAAAAGCAGTTCCCGAACATCAGCGTCATCGGCGTCACCCTGCGGGAAAGCCGCAGCGCGGATGTGAACGGCTGGAGCGCCGCCATCAACGGAAAGACCGGTTTCTATCTTTCCCGTTCCTACGAGATCACCGACATCATCGATCGGGTCGGCGGAGGAGACTCCTTCTCGGCCGGCTTCATCTACGCCTTGAGCGAGTACGGAGATGACGAGGAGTATGTGATCAACTTCGCGGTCGCCGCGTCAGCTTTGAAGCATTCGATCAGCGGTGACTTCAACCTGACCACCCTGAGCGAGGTGAAAGCGCTCGTCAAAGGGGACGGATCGGGTCGGGTTCAGCGCTAGATGTTTTCTTGGCGTGAAAAAAGAGCTCTTCCGTGGCCAAGGCGACCTTGGTCACCGCGAAGGGCTTTTCTTTCGGGTAGAGGTAGTAGGTATCATCCAGCGTCGACAGATCGATGCAATCGCCTTTTCCCTTGTATTCATATTCGATGTGGCAGCTGTACATCGAAGAAACGTCCTTATGGAGGAACAGCCCTTCGGTTTCCAGGGTGAAGCCCTTCATATCGTGCACGAGCCGGCCTATCCCGATGGGAATGTATCCCCGGGCATTGGGG
>FZPS01000018.1_pt652 | contig 16621 bp, 14 predicted proteins | sample 1817821 | NCBI WGS metagenome assembly FZPS01 (sample SAMEA104158645, study PRJEB21678) | metagenome | place: Germany | collected 2015-04-21
TTATAGGTGTGCTTTTGAAAGGCCTGTCAGAATACGACGATTACAGGATACTGGTGCTGCCGGATCATGCCACTCCCCTGGCTTTGAGAACTCATACCCGTGATCCGATTCCATATGCTCTGTATCAGAAAAGTAGAAAAATAAAGGGCCTGGTGCAAAGCTATGATGAGTTTGCTGCCAAAAGCAGCGGTATTTTTTATTCCTCAGGTCCGTCCCTTATGTCCCGTTTTTTAAAAGGATGAGAAGAATTCATACGATAGATTAGCAGAAATACCGCCATAATACTGGTATGGATGTTCTTTATTATGATATTATATTTCCAGTCAAACCCATATCGAATCAGATTAGAAATGAGGTATTTATATATGTACAATGCAAAACTTGAGATTTCCAAACTGCTGGGTCCGCTTGTTCCGGGTCTGGAAACCCGGCAGATATACGATATGCTGGAGATACCGCCCAATCCTGACATGGGCGATCTGGCCCTGCCCTGTTTCAAACTCAGCAAAACCCTCAGAAAATCTCCCGTGCAGATTGCTCAGGAATTGGCATCCGCCATCCCCCAAAATGAACATGTCAACAAGGTGGAAAGCCTGTCCGGTTATTTGAATTTCTTTCTAAACAGGGATAAGTTTACCGGTTCAATACTTACTTATATACTAAAAGCCGGTGCATCATTCGGAGCTTCGGATCTGGGAAAGGGCAAAAACATTGTTATTGACTATTCATCACCCAATATCGCCAAACCCTTCCATGTGGGGCATTTGCGTTCTACCTCAATTGGAAATTCTCTCTACCGCATATTTGAATTCATGGGCTACAATTGCATCGGGATCAATTATCTGGGTGACTGGGGAACCCAGTTCGGTAAACTGATTGCCGCTTATAAGAAATGGGGTAATGAGCAGGCGGTGCAGGAAGGCCTGATAAATGAGCTGGTAGCCCTTTATGTAAAATTCCACCAGGAGGCGGAAAAAGATCCTGCTCTCGACGAAGAAGCCAGGCAATGGTTTGTCCGCCTGGAGCAGGGTGACCCGGAAGCCCGCAGGCTCTGGCAGTGGTTTATTGATATCAGCCTGAAAGAGTATCATAAAATTTATGAGCTCCTGGGTGTAAGCTTTGACTCTTACAACGGCGAATCCTTCTTCAACGACAAAATGCAGCCGGTAATACAGGAGCTGCAGGATAAAGGTCTGTTGAAGGAAAGCCAGGGCGCCATGATAGTGGATCTGGAGGAGGAAGGCATGCCCCCCTGCCTGATCCTTAAGACTGACGGCAGCACCCTGTATGCCACAAGGGACATAACAGCCGCCATCTACCGCAAGAAAACCTATGACTTTGAAAAATGTATTTATGTCACCGGCGTTTCCCAGAGTCTTCACTTTAAACAATGGTTTAAGGTAATTGAAAAGATGGGTTATGACTGGCACAAGGATCTTCATCATGTACCTTTCGGAACCGTCAGCATCGGCGGTGAAAAGCTGGCCACCCGTACCGGTAAGGTAGTCCTTTTGGAAGAAATTCTTTCAAAAGCCATTGAAAAGACACTGGAGACTATCGAATCAAAGAATCCCAATTTGGAGAACAAGCATGAAGTCGCGCAGCAGATGGGAGTAGGGGCTGTCATTTTCAGCGACCTATTCAGCAACCGGATCAAGGATGTATCCTTTTCCTGGGACGAGATTCTGAATTTTGACGGTGAAACCGGGCCCTACGTCCAATATACCCATGCCCGGGCCTGCAGTGTGCTGCGCAAGGCGGCTGAATCCGGCAGCAAGGCGGCCGCAGACTTTGACAGCAGCCTGATTTCCTCAAGGGAAGAATATCAGCTGGTTAAGAGTCTTTCGCTTTTTCCCGAAAAGATAAAACAGGCCCTTGACGACCTGGAACCTTCCATCCTGACCAGATACCTGGTGAACCTGGCACAGGATTTCAACCGATTCTACCATGAGCATCCGATTTTGACGGACAATCCTGCCCTCAGAAGTGCAAGACTGGCCCTGGTTCAGGCTGCCAAACATACTCTTTGCAACGGATTGCATTTAATTGGGCTTCAGGCTCCCGAAAGGGTTTAGAGAAAAGCAGGAGGTGTCGGCTTGAAGAAAATAATATTGACCGGAGGCGGGACTGCAGGCCACGTTACATCCAATATTGCCATCATTCCCGAGCTGAAAAAACAGGGATGGGAAATCCATTATATAGGAACAAAGAACAGCATAGAGCACAAGCTGATATCCGATATTCCCAATGTAGCCTTTCACGGCATAAAGTCCGGAAAACTCAGGAGATACGCGGATATCAAAAACCTGACGGATCCCTTTCGGGTGATTGCAGGCATAGGACAATCCATAAACCTGATCCGTAAGATAAAGCCAAATATTATCTTCTCCAAGGGAGGATTTGTTTCAGTACCGGTTGTGCTGGGCGGATGGTTTAACCGTGTTCCGGTCATAGTTCATGAATCCGACATAACTCCTGGCCTGGCCAACAAAATAGCAACCCGGTTTGCCAAATTAGTCTGCACCACCTTTCCGGATACAGTTCAGCACTTTGCAGCCGGAAAAGCCATTCACACCGGCACTCCAATCCGGCGGGAATTGTTTTTGGGCGATCCGGGTGAGGGAAAAAAACTTTGCGGCTTTGAAGATGACAAACCGGTAATCCTGGTAATGGGCGGAAGCCTTGGAGCGGTTTCCATTAACAGAGCTGTCCGGGCCCTGCTTGACAAGCTGACCAGACGCTTTAATATTGTGCATATTTGCGGCAAGGACAATATTGATCAGGTACTGAAGGATTACCCCGGTTACAAACAATTTGGGTTTATCGATGAAGAACTGCCGGATATTATGGCTATGGCTGACCTGGTCGTCTCACGAGCCGGAGCAAACTCCATATTTGAATTTCTGGCCCTGAAAAAGCCTGCACTGCTCATCCCTCTACCCTTAAGTGCCAGCCGGGGGGATCAGATTCTTAATGCCCGCTCCTTCGAAAGACAGGGCTTCAGCAAGGTTTTGGAACAGGAAAACATGACTGAGGATACTCTTTACGATCATATTATGGACTTATTTCTAAATAGAGAAAAATATATTGCCAGGATGAACGAAAGTCAAACCGGCAACGGAATTGAAAAAGTGCTGGACCTTATCCAAACTCATGCAAAAATGTAAACATTTGCATGAATGATGCATAACCCGTCAAGTGGGTTATAATGTTAGTAAAGTTCTTGAAGTTGATAATATTATGTTAACAACTCTGTGGAAAATGTGGATAACCCCTTAGTTATCCACATTTTACTTTATTCGGCTAAAGCATGTGCTTTTTAATCCCCATTTCTATCCACATTATCCACAGGTTTTTTCACACAGTTTCCACATGCTATGGATATTTTATTAATTTGAAGGTTTTATCTGAGTTTTCATAAACCTGAAACAAATCTCAAAAAATTGTGTCTATTATAATAAAGTAAAATTATATGCCATGGTAAACAAAGGGGTAAAAAGGAGTTGATTGTTTATTATTAATATGAGAAATAAAGTAATAGCTGTATCATTGACAGTATTGTTGCTGGTTACTGCATGTACGCCGATAAAAGGCAGACTGGACAGCAAGGAATATGATGAATATAATGTTGAGTTAAATGTTGATACCAGTGTGCCCTGGCCTGACGCTCCTGACAGAATTGACAATGCCTTTCGCGCCTCATTGCTGGATTTTGCCTGGGATTTGTTTCAGGTTTCCTCTGAAAATGAAGGAAATATTTTAATTTCACCGGCCTCTGTTTTTCTTGCACTGGGCATGACATACAACGGTTCAGACAGTGAAACCCGCCAGGCTATGATGGAAACTCTGAAGGCGGCCGATCTATCCCTTCAGGAATTTAATGAAGCTTGTCGTGATTATATCTCTATCCTGCGCGTAATGGGTGGTAAAACAGAGCTTTCCGTTGCAAATTCAATATGGTACAGGCAAGGATTCACCATTTCCCATGATTTTTTACAGACTAATGCCAATTATTTTGATGCCCGATTTCAAAGTTTGGATTTTGGTAAACCTGCTGCAATAGGTACTATAAATAAATGGGTACAAACACAAACCAAAAATACCATTGACAGAATAATTGATGAAATTAACCCGCTAACATACATGTTTCTTATAAATGCAGTTTACTTCAAGTCGGACTGGAAGGAACCTTTTGATGCAGCAAATACCCGCGCGAAAGACTTTGACAGTCCGGACGGCAGTATTACTGTGGATTTCATGAATAGAACTGGTGAAATGGATTATTTTGACAATAAAGGCGTACAAGGAGTAATCCTTCCATATGATGATGGACGATTCAAGTTTTTCGCCGTACTGCCTGAAGTAAATACGGATATTCGAGCCTTTATCTATGAGTTGGATGGTGCTGCAATCCTTGATTATTTGATGTCAGTAAAAAGGCAGGACATAGTGCTTTCTCTTCCCAAATTCGAAACGAGGTTTGAGGACCGGCTCAATGATGAGCTGTCAGGCATGGGTATGGCAATAGCTTTTGATCCAAACAGGGCTGACTTTTCCCTCATGCTTGACAATCCGGGAAAAGCTAAAGAAAACCTTTATATAGGTGAAGTGCGCCATAAAACCTTCTGCCGGGTAGATGAACTGGGAACGGAAGCATCCGCTGTAACATCCGTGGAAATGAGAACTACAGGCATGATAGCTGAACCGGAGACTAAACTTATATTCGACCGGCCATTTATATACGGTATTGTGGATGAGGTAACAGGCGCCCCCCTGTTTTTAGGTATTATGGAAAATCCGCTTGAAAAATAGCGCTAATGCCGTGGTCCGCCTTGTATATTGCATTGGCTGCTTTGATGATCGATCGCTGTCAATAGGAGATTTCTTTTTGCAGGAATGTTCCCCGTTCCAAATCATCAAATGCCTTTTGCAACTCTTCCCTGGTATTCATTACAATAGGACCGCCCCAGGCAATGGGCTCATTCAGCTTCCTTGAACTTACAAACAGTACCTGGGCATTTTCATGTCCGGCCTTTATTGTTACGAAATCGCCCTCTGTAAGCTTGGCTGCTGTTTTCTCATAAACAAGTTCGTCTCCTATATAGGCATCGCCTGAGAGTGTAAAAATCATTATGGAACGTTCCCGCTCAGTTTTGATTACTATGGAAGAATTGGCATTGAGATGAATATCGTAATAGTCAAGAGGCAGATAGCTGCTTTGAAAGCCCTTTCTGCCTTCATATTCACCGGCAAGCAGCCTGAGCTTGCCGTTTTCAAGCATTATCTCCTCGATTTCATGTCTCTTTATGCTGCGATAAGCGGGATTGGTCATTTTATCCCTGGCAGGCAGATTCAGCCATAATTGTACTCCCAGCATCCTTTCCGATGCGGGCAGCTGCTCTTCATGCAAAATTCCTGAACCCGCTGTCATCCATTGTACTTCGCCGTCTGAGATTGCGTCTTCATTGCCCAGACTGTCTCTGTGTACCATTTTCCCATGATAGATATAGCTTATTGTTTCTATTCCCCTGTGAGGATGGAGCGGAAACCCTGCTGTGTAATCATCGGGATTTGTACTGTCAAAGGAATCCAGCATAAGAATTGGGTCATATTCGTGTACCGTTCTGTTTGCCAATACTCTTACCAGGTTCACCCCGGCACCGTCCTGTGTCCTGTAGCCTTTCACCTGCTGCCTGACTTTTCTCTCCATGTATTTAGCCCTCCTTATACTTGCATTAACCTCTTGCTAACATTTTTATACTTGATATGATATCCGCCTGAACACTTAATAACATGTGGTATAATATCCCGATGAGCCTAACAATAACAGTGCTTTGTTCATTTGAGTAAAAGTCAGAATCTCAGCTAAATTTTTGTTAACATTATTCTCATGGAAAATCCGGCCAGTTAATGTGCTGATTCAATATTTCTATAAAATTTGACAAGCCCTCCGCGTCATCATTATCAAATCTGGCCTTTATGGGGCTGTCTATGTCCATAACTCCTATCAGCCTGCCGTTTTGATATATCGGCAGTACGATTTCCGATTGGGATGCGGCATCACAGGCTATATGCCCCGGAAAAAGGTTAACATCCTCCACAAGCTGAATTCTACCGGTCTCTGCCGCCGTACCACATACCCCTTTACCCATTTTTATACGAACACAGGCAGGTTTGCCCTGAAAAGGGCCTAAAACCAGTTCGCCCTTTTTCAGCAGGTAAAAACCTGCCCAGTTTATGTCCGGCAGTATTTGAAACAAAAGAGATGCTGCATTGGCCGCATTGGCAAGCCAATCGGATTCATCGCCGATTAAGCCTGCCAGCAAGCTGTTTAATTCCTTGTAAAAGTCTTTTTTCCTGTCTGTCAGAATAGCTGAAAATTCAAACATAAGTGTTCTCCGAAATTATATATTGAGTCAATTAACGATTCATTCGCAATAAACTAAAGGCTTAAGCCTGATGATTGAGGCAGGGAATACTACTGACACTATGCCAGTTTTGCTGCTTCTTCCAGAGCCTTCCCGTAATCGGGATGCTCCCTCACTTCCTTCACATATTCAACATAAAGAACCATATTGTCCCGATCCAATACAACAATTCCTCTGCTGAGCAGCCTGTGTTCCTCCATTACAAATCCATAATGCATACCAAAGGACAAATCCTTGTGATCGGACAGTACGATCACATTTTCCACAGAATGAGCTTCACAGAATCTTTTTTGTGCAAAAGGCAGATCCACGCTGATGGTTAAGATAAGGGTGTCCTTAAGCTCCAAAGCTTCCTTATTGAAACGCAGAGTCTGCATCTCGCATACCCCGGTATCCAGAGAGGGGACCACGCTTATAATTTTAACTTTATTCCCTGCATCCTTCAAAGAGTATGGCTTTAAATCCCCGGTCAGAACCGTAAAATCAGGAGCCTTATCCCCCGGTTTCACCTCATTGCCAATCAGGGTAACCGGGTTTCCGCCCATTGTTACCAAATCAGTTCTTTTATTCATTAAACTTCTCCTTTCAGTTAACTTATTATCATATAGTTACCCAAAAAGGAGCATCATAAGCTCAATTCACAAAAGAGGCCGTATTTTGGGCTATATTTTTTCCACCCAGCCGAATTTATCCTCTTCCCTTCCATATTGAATGGCAGTTATTCTGTCGTACAGTTTCTGTGATACCTCTCCTATCCTGCCCCCGTTAATTTCTATAATATTATCATTCCAGTTGAGCAGGCCTACCGGTGATATGACTGCTGCCGTGCCTGTTCCGAACACCTCTTCCAGCCGGCCGGCCTTGTGAGCATCATATACCTCCTGGATTGACAAGTATCTTTGCTCTACCCTGCAGCCCATTTCTTCAGCCAGCTTAATCACGGAATCCCGGGTCACTCCGCCTAAAATGGTGCCTCTGTCCAGCGGTGCAGTTATAAGTGTGCCGTCTATTTTAAAGAAGATGTTCATGGTGCCGACTTCTTCAACATACCTGCGCTCCTTGGCATCCAGCCACAGCACCTGGGTATAGCCCTTTTTTGCAGCTTCCTCCGCTGCATAAAGGCTGGCTGCATAGTTGCCGGAAGTTTTGGTAAAGCCCACACCGCCTTCGGCAGCACGTACATATTTGTCAGTAACATATATTTTTACAGGTTTTACACCTTCTTTGTAGTATGCACCCACCGGGGACAGTATTATAAAGAACTTGTAGGTATGGGAAGGACGCACACCCAAATTGGGATCGGTTGCGATAACAAAGGGACGGATATATAAAGAGGTACCCTCTGTTTTTGGAATCCAGTCTTTTTCAATGGTCAGAAGCTTTCTTAGCCCCTCCCAGACCAGGTCCTCATCCAGTTGAGGAATACAGAGACGTGCTGCAGAGCGGTTCAGCCGTTTAATATTCATAAAGGGGCGAAATACCACAGCTTCCCCATCCTTGTTCAGATATGCCTTCATTCCCTCAAATATTGCCTGGCCATAATGAAATACCATACAGGACGGCTCCAGCTCAAAAGGGCCGTAAGGTACAATTCTTGGATCATACCATCCCTTAGCTGCATCATAATCCATTACAAACATATGATCTGTAAAATATTGCCCGAATCCCAGCTCATTATCCTTAGGTTTGGCCTTGGGGCTTCCGGTTTTCACAATTCGAATGTCCATGCAGTACTCCTCCGAAAAAATATTTTCATCAATTTTCTTCTTCCGTGTCTTCCGTTTCCGCGCGCTCCAGCAGTCTTTCCAATGAAGTATCACTATCCGGAGTATCGTTGTTTGACGTATCATCCTTATCGTCAAAATCCTCAGGGGTTTCCAAGGTCTCCTGCTGCCGGTCATCAGCAGCAAAGGGCAGTATGATGCTTTCTTCCTCCGGTACCACTTCTTCTTCCTTTTTGGCCTTGGCTACAGAAACTACATGACCGCCTTCTTCCACCCTCATCAGGGTTACGCCCTGAGTGTTGCGGCTCATCCGTGAGATCTCGTTTGTGTCAATCCGAATGATGACGCCGTCAGAATTTATGATAACCAGGTCTTCCTCTCCTGTTACCACCTTCAAGGCAGACAGACAACCGGTCTTTTCCGTTATATTCATGGTCTTTATTCCCCTGCCGCCTCTGTACTGAGCCCTGTACTCTCCTTCGTGGGTGCGTTTTCCATAACCGTTCTCACTGATGGTCAGCACATCCGCATCCTTTACCAGCCGCTCCATGTCAATAACATAGTCCTCTTCCATGAGATCCATGCTCTTCACACCCATGGCAGTACGGCCCATAGGTCTGACATCCCTTTCATGATAACGAATGGACATGCCATATCTGGAAGCCATAATGATTTCCTGGTTTCCGTCGGTCAGAATTACCCGTATCAGTTCATCATCCTCCCGTAAGGTGATGGCAATCAGGCCGGCCTTTCGAATATTGGCAAAATCCTTCAGCGGGGTTTTCTTTACCAATCCATTACGGGTAGCCATGAACAGGTACAGATCTTTTTCAAAGTGTTCTTCCTTGACAGGAATAAAAGCCTCCACCCTTTCACCCGGTTCCAGCTGCAAGAGATTTATGATAGCGGTTCCTTTTGCCTGCCTGCCGGCTTCAGGAATCTGATAAGCCTTAAGCTCATATGCCTTCCCTTTTGATGAGAAGAATAAAAGCCGCTCATGGGTGGATGTCACGAAAATATCTTCTATGAAATCTTCCTCCCGGGTCTGAAGGCCGGTTATGCCTCTCCCTCCCCTGCGCTGAATCCTGTAGGTGCTGAGGGGAGTTCGCTTTACATAGCCATAATGGGTCAGGGTAACAACCACATCATGCTCATCGATAAGATCCTCCAAATCGATTTCACCTTCATAAGGTACAATCTCCGTACGCCTGGAATCATTATACTTGTTTTTGATGGCTGTCAGTTCTTCCTTGATTATACCCAGAAGCAGATACTCATTGGCCAGAACATCCTTAAGATACTGGATTGTTTTTTGCAGCTCAGAATACTCATCCTTGATCTTTTCCCGCTCCAGCCCTGTCAGTCTTTGAAGCCGCATATCCAGTATGGCCTGTGCCTGTTTCTCGGAGAGGCTGAAACCGGTCATCAGGCCTTCCCTGGCCGCCTGCGTTGTGCGGGAACTGCGAATCAGGCTGATAACTGCATCAATATTGTCCAGGGCGGTAAGCAAACCTTCCAGTAAATGAGCCCTGGCTTCTGCCTTTTCCAAATCATATTTTGTCCGCCTGGTTACAACATCTTTCTGGTGGTCTATATAATGAACCAGCATTTCCCTGATGTTCATGATCCTGGGTTCATTGTTCACCAGGGCCAGCATTATCACACCAAATGTATCCTGCATCTGGGTGTGCTTATACAGATAATTCAGCACTACATTGGGATTTACGTCTTTCTTCAGATCAATAACTATGGACATTCCATTCCGGTCGGATTCATCCCTGATGTCGGATATGCCTTCCAGCCTTTTATCCTTAACATGATCCGCTATCTTTTCTATAAGCCTGGCCTTGTTTACCTGATAAGGAATTTCTGTGACAATGATGCGGGATCGATTGTTGGGCAGTTCCTGTATTTCTGTCTTAGCCCTCACAGTTATACGGCCTTTGCCTGTCCGGTAGGCTTCGCGAATGCCGGATCTGCCCATAATCAGGGCCCCCGTCGGAAAATCCGGACCATGAATAATGTTCATAAGCTCATCCAATCCGGCATCAGGATTGTCAATAAGGGCTATGGTTCCGTCAATAACCTCCCCAAGATTATGGGGCGGAATATTGGTAGCCATACCAACGGCAATGCCTGAGGACCCGTTTACCAGCAGATTGGGGAACCTGGAGGGCATCACCACAGGCTCTTTGAGGGATTCATCGAAGTTGGGCATAAAGTCTACCGTTTCTTTTCCGATATCCGCCAGCATTTCCGAGGTGATTTTTGCCATGCGGGCTTCCGTATAACGCATGGCTGCAGGGGCATCCCCGTCTACCGAACCAAAGTTACCATGTCCGTCCACAATGGGATAACGGATGGAAAAATCCTGCGCCATACGAACCATGGCATCATATACAGCTGAATCACCATGGGGATGATACTTACCCAGTACATCACCGACGATCCTGGCAGATTTTCGATATGGTTTATCAGAAGTCAGACCCAGCTCCTGCATGGAATACAGGATTCGACGATGAACCGGCTTTAAGCCGTCCCTTACGTCCGGAAGAGCACGTCCTACAATTACGCTCATTGCGTAATCTATGTAGGATCTTTTCATTTCATCTTCCAAATTAATATCTATTACTCTTTGATTTAAAGAATCCATACCGGTTGATTCTCCTTTTATCTTCCAATTACATTGCTAGTATTTAATGCTTTTGTATATACTGAATTCTACAAATATAAATATGTTTGATTATATCTGTTCTTAATTCCAGTTTTATATCTGTTCAGATATCCAGGTTTTTAACCATTCTGGCGTTTTCTTCAATAAACTGCCGCCTGGGCTCCACCTTGTCACCCATCAGGATGCTGAAAGTTTCATCGGCTGAAATGGCATCTTCCAGTTCCACCCTCAGTATTGTACGGGTTTCAGGATTCATGGTCGTATCCCAGAGCTGTTCCGGATTCATTTCACCCAGACCCTTGTACCTTTGGAGTTCGACTCCTTCCCGTCCGATTTCTTCCAAAAGCTCATCCAATTCCCTGTCGTTATATACATAGTGTTCTTTCTTGTTTTTTGTAACCTTGTAAAGAGGCGGCTGAGCAATATACACATATCCGTTCTCTATCAGCGGACGCATAAACCGATAGAAGAAAGTAAGCAGCAGGGTCCTTATATGACTGCCGTCCACATCTGCGTCAGTCATGCATATTATTTTATGGTATCGCAGTTTCTCCTCATTGAATTCCTCGCCAATTCCTGCACCAAATGCCGTAATCATGGTCTTTATCTCTTCATTGGCCAGTATCCTGTCCAGACGGGTCTTTTCCACGTTCAGAATCTTGCCTCTCAGCGGCAGAACGGCCTGGTACTTTCTTTCCCTGCCCTGTTTTGCTGAGCCGCCGGCTGAATTTCCCTCCACTATGAAGATTTCACACAGTCTGGGATCCCTTTCGGAACAATCTGCCAGCTTCCCGGGCAGCGAAGCGCTTTCCAGGACATTCTTCCTTCTGGTTAAGTCTCTGGCTTTTTTGGCCGCTTCCCTTGCCCTGAAGGCACTTACGCACTTTTCCATTATCATTCTGGCCACAGAAGGGTTCTCTTCCAGATAAGCAGCCAGCTTCTCATTCAGGGTATTCTCAACAAAGCCTCTTATATCACTATTTCCCAGCTTGGTTTTGGTCTGGCCTTCAAACTGAGGTTCGGTAAGCTTCACGCTTATTATGGCTGCCAGTCCCTCACGGGTATCTTCCCCTGAAAAATTTGGGTCCCCGGCTTTCAGCACATTGGTTTTCCTGGCATACTCATTTATAACCCTGGTCAGACCGGACTTGAATCCAACCAGATGAGTACCGCCTTCCGGTGTTGATATATTATTGGCAAAAGTGAAGATGTTTTCAATAAAGGAATCGTTGTACTGCAGGGCAATTTCCAATGTGGCATTTTCCTTTTCGCCTGTTACATAAATGGGAGGACTGTGCAGGGCTGTCCTGCTCTTGTTAAGATACTCAACAAAGGAAAGGATTCCGCCTTCGTAATAGAATTCATTATAGAGTTCTTCCCGCTCATCCTCCAAAATAATGGTGATTCCCTTATTCAGAAAGGCCATTTCCCTCAGCCGGTTTTTCAGTACGTCGTAATTAAAATCCAGTTCTTCAAATATCAGGCTGTCCGGTTTAAAATGAATTTTGGATCCGGTTTCCTCTGTTTCGCCGATTTGCTTAAGAGGGGATGTGGTTTTACCCCTTTCCAGCCTCATCTGGTATTCCCTGCCCTCAGTACGGACATTGACCACCATCCATTCCGATAAGGCATTTACCACGGATGCGCCTACCCCATGCAGGCCGCCTGAGACCTTGTACCCTCCCCCGCCGAATTTACCACCGGCGTGCAGCATGGTAAAGACAATCTCCACTGCCGGGATGCCGTACTTTGGATTGATTCCCACGGGTATGCCTCTGCCGTTATCAGTTACGCTTACAGACAGGTCCTTGTGGATCACCACGTGAATTCGATCACAGAAGCCTGCCAAAGCTTCGTCTATACTGTTGTCCACAATTTCATATACCAAATGATGCAGACCGCGAATGCCGGTGCTGCCTATATACATGCCGGGTCGCTTTCGGACGGCTTCCAGACCTTCCAGAACCTGTATATTTGTTTCGTCATAATTGCTGTTTCTTTTATCCAGGTTGGTCACTTACTTTCCCCCTTGTTATTGAGTCTCTTATATGAATGATCTGTATCTTTTCTGCTCCGTTTCATAAGCGTAACGGAGGAAATCGGAGACAGAAACAGAACTGTTTTTTTATCTACTTCTGCCAGTACAATTGATTTCGGCGGATCATGGGATATTCTTCTTACAAAGCCCTCTTCACGGGCAATATTGATAAACTCTCGGTTGGCGGCGGACTGATCGGCAGATTCCTTGTCGATAATTGCAATAATATCGTTCAAGGGAACTGTTACGTCTCCTCCAAGATGCAATACCATACCAACCATCCTTCCCTGCTTTGAAAATAATAGCCCATTCTTATATATTATATCCTATTTTCTTCCTGCTTAAAAGGACAGACTTTCTTCCGGATAGGCAGCGCCGGATTGAATACGAAAGACCTGCCTGGAAGAAGTCTGTACATCAGGAATCTGAGTTGGATCAGTCAGAGCAATAAAGGTCTGAACCTTTCCGATATATTCAAGAAGCATTTTCTGACGATCCCTGTCCAGCTCGGATAAGGCATCATCCAGCAAAAGCAGGGGATATTCCCCGGTTTCCTTATACATAAATTCGAGCTCCGAGAGTTTAAGTGAAAGGACAGTTGTCCTCTTCTGACCCTGGGAGCCGAACAATCTGACATCTATCCCATTAATTTTAAAATGGATGTCATCCCTGTGACAGCCTCTTCCAGTAGAACCCCTTGCAATATCATCCTTATGCCTGGTTTCAAGCTCTCTTATGAATTGTTCCTGTATTTCCTGCAGAGAACCTTCTTCAAATGGAATGGAAGACTTGTATTCCATTGTTAATGCTTCAGAATGATTTGTAATCCTGCTGTGTATTTCCCGAGCAATATTCTGCAATGATTGGCTGAACAATTGTCTTTGCTGAATTATATAACTTCCCGCCTCAGCCAGCTGGTAATCCCATACAGGCAGTGTGGATGCAAGAGAGGGTTTCCCCTGAATCTCCTTCAGCAGATTGTTCCGGTGAGTCAAAATCCGGTTGTATTGCTGCAGATAATAGAAATACCTGGGCCGGATCTGGGACAATTCCATGTCCATAAAGCGCCTGCGCTCGGCAGGACCGTCCCGCACCAGTTTCAGATCATCAGGAGAAAAGAGCACGGAATTCAAATGCCCCATCAACTCACCCAGCCTTGCTGCCGGCGTTTTATTGATGAGCACCTTTTTCTTATCCCGCATATTCAGCAATATGGAAATTTCACTGCTGCCCAGTTCTTTTTCCACTCTTGTGCGTATAAGGGCTTCTTCTTCTCCCAGCTTAATAAGTTCCCTGTCTCTGGGCGTACGGTGGGAACGTCCGGTACAGGACAAAAATACAGATTCCAGGATATTGGTCTTTCCCTGAGCATTGGGACCTATAAACAATATCAGATCCGAATGAAAATACAGCTCCAGATTATCGTAGTTCCTGTAGTTTTTAAGGCTCAATTCCCTGAGCTGCAAAACCAGCACCCTTTCTTATTCCACAAGAAAGCTTCCCACCTGCTCTACCTCCACCAAATCTCCGGCATGAATCTTCCTTCCTTTTCTTAGCTCCGGTTCTCCGTTGACTTTAACCATGCCCTCTGTGATTATATGGTTTGCCATTGCACCGGAATCCGCTGCACTAACCCACTTCAGTAATTGATTAAGCTTTATGAAGGGCGTATGAATTTTGACTTTTTCCATTTTGCCTCCCTGTTATCCGAAAATTCTTACCGGAAGTAGCAGATAGGTATAATCACTGCCCTTAATGGGCCGGATTACACAGGGGCTGACATTGGTAGTTAAATCCATGCAGATTTCCTGATCCGGGATAGCCTTCAGCATATCCATAAAGTATCTGGCATTGAAGGCAATCTCCAAATCCTTCCCCTCCAGAAGAACAGGAATTTCCTCATATACCTGACCGGATTCCGAGTTTGCGGTGATCGTCATTTTCTGATCCTGCAGATTCAGTTTAATCAGATTATTTTTTCCTTCCCTGGCAATTAAAGATGCCCGCTCAATGCTGGAAGTCAGAATCTTGGTATCCACTTTGACTCTGGTCCTGTAATCTTCAGGTATTATCTGCCTGTAGTTGATAAACTCCCCTTCCAGTACCCGGGATATGATTCTGGTATAACCCAGATCAAATAACACATGTCGATCGGATATGGTTATGCTTATATTGTCGTCGCTGCCATCAATTATTCTTCCTATCTCCCCTAAAGACTTGCCCGGAATAATTACTTTCCTATGTCCGGCGGAACTTTCGATTCTGCCTTTTTGCAGGGCCAGGCGGTAACCGTCCAGGCTGACCATGGTAACCTCTCCGTCTTCCACTTCCAAAAGAGAACCAGTAAGTACAGGACGGGATTCGTCTGTTGCGACTGCAAAAATCGTTTCCCTAATCATTTTTGCCAGCAGCATCTTACTTATCTCAATAGGTTCGCTTTCGCTGATGTCAGGCAGGGAAGGATATTCGTCAGGAGCAAAGCCCTGAAGGGTTACAAGGGAATTCAGACAGACAATTTTCACACTGTAGTTGCCAAGAAGAGTGACTTCTATTTCTGCGTCAGGAAGTTTTCGTATAATTTCCGACAGGAGTCTGGATGGAATCACCACGCTTCCCTCTTCCCGGATGTCAGCTTCTATATAGGTTTCAATTCCAAGATCCAGGTTGGTGCCCACCAGCTTCAGTACATCCTTTTGGGTTTCAAGCAGAATACCTTCCAATAAGGGAGTGCTGGATCGGGCAGATACAGCTTTTTGTACCGTCAGTACAGCTTCCAGAAAATTATTTTGAGAACATGTGAATTTCATGGAATACCTCCTGTTGTTGTTGCATATAATAATAGTTTAGTAGTAGTAATAGCAGTAGGGCCTGTGGAAATGTGAATTATGATGTCGAATCAAGTAATACACAAATTCCACCTGTTGATATTCTGTGGATAAGATCGGCCCGTAATCGGAATTTTATCCACAGCCTCTGTTAGTCTTCGTTGATTCTCTTAATTAATTCGTTTATGGTCCGTTTAACCTGTAAATCGGATTCCATATCCCTGGCAATCTTGTCGCAGGCATGGATGACAGTGGTGTGATCCCGTCCTCCGAACAGTTCTCCTATCTTTGGAAGGGACAAATCCGTCAGTTCCCTGCACAGATGCATGGCAATCTGTCTGGGGTAGGCAATGGGACGGTTGCGTTTTTTGGACTTCATATCCTCTACCTTAAGCTGATAATAATCGGCCACAACCTTTTGTATCCTTTCCGGTGTGATTTCTTTCGGCCGGTGATTGGATATGATATCCTTCAGTGCCTCATCAGCTACTGCTACGTCCAGAGTGCTGTTGGTCAGTGATGAGTAGGCAATGATTCGGGTCAGGGCTCCTTCCAGTTCACGAATATTGGATTCTATCCGCTTGGCGATGAAGGTCAGTACCTCATCATCAACCTCCAGATTTTCCAGAGTGGCTTTTTTCTTTAGAATGGCTATCCGGGTTTCCAAATCGGGAGGCTGTATGTCCGTAATCAGGCCCCATTCGAACCGGGAGCGCAGCCTGTCTTCCAGTGTTGGAATCTCCTTGGGAGGACGATCACTGGACATGATGATCTGTTTGTTGGCTTCATGCAGGGCATTGAAGGTATGGAAAAATTCCTCCTGGGTACTTTCCTTTCCTGCTATAAACTGAATATCGTCTATCAGCAGAACATCCACATTGCGGTAGCGGTTGCGGAATTCCACGTTTTTGTTGGTCTGGATGGAGTTTATC
>FZPS01000193.1_pt72 | contig 16609 bp, 16 predicted proteins | sample 1817821 | NCBI WGS metagenome assembly FZPS01 (sample SAMEA104158645, study PRJEB21678) | metagenome | place: Germany | collected 2015-04-21
AACTTTCAATCTTTTTGATACCGGTAATCTCTAGATTCTTTCGATTTTTTAAGGTTACTATCTGTGTTTGCCCTTCCATCTTGTGTTCAAATTCCATTCTTATCACCTCTATTAAATATATATGCAAGCCCTATTATTTTAAGACTTTTCAAATATAAACAAATCAATTTTAAATTATCCTAAAATGTGGTATAATAATTTAGATAAATAAGAAAGAGGTATTAATATGAGTGAAGAAATTCGTTTAACCCAACAAGAACAGGTCCGCCGCACGAAAATGAATGCCTTAAGCGAAAAAGGAATTGACCCTTTTGGGCAAAAATTTGAACGAACAGCAACTTCCCAATCAATAAAAGACCAATATGGTGATAAAAGTCAACAAGAACTAAATGATCTAAATGTTGAAGTAAGAGTGGCTGGCCGAATTATGACCAAGCGTCGTGCTGGTAAAATTGGGTTCATGCACATTCAAGATCGATATGGTCAAATTCAAATCTTTTTAAGATCAGATACCTTATCAGAATTCGATTATGAATTATATAAAACATGTGATATTGGCGATATTGTCGGCATCATTGGTACCGTATATCGAACTGATGCTGGTGAATTAAGTGTTAAAGCAACTCAATATATTCACTTGACCAAGGCTTTAAGACCATTACCTGAAAAGTTCCACGGCCTTCAAGACAAAGAGGAAGCAAGACGTCGCCGCTATGTTGACTTAATTATGAATGAAGAAGCTAGACGCGTTGCCTTTATGCGACCAAAAATCATTCGTTCAATTCAACGCTTCTTTGATAATCGTGGTTATGTGGAAGTTGAAACTCCAGTTCTTAGTCCAATCTTAGGTGGAGCAAATGCACGTCCATTTGTGACTCATCACAATGCACTCGACATGGATTTTTATTTAAGAATAGCAACCGAATTACCATTAAAACGATTAATTGTTGGTGGTATGGAAGCTGTCTATGAAATTGGAAGACTCTTTAGAAATGAAGGGATGGACTCTACTCATAATCCAGAATTCACCACTGTTGAAGCATATTTAGCTTATGGTGATATGACTGATATGATGGAGTTAGCAGAAACCCTTTTCGAAACTGTCTCAACTGAAATCCGAGGAACCACTGAGATTGAATATCAAGGACATCAAATATCCCTAAAGGCACCATTTAAAAAGGTACATATGGTGGACGCAATTAAAGAAGCTACTGGCATTGATTTCTATCAAGTAAAAGACGTTGAAGAAGCATTGAAATTAGCCAAGGAACATGGCATTGAAGTTCCTCCACATCAACGAGCTTATGGACATATCATTAATTTATTCTTTGAAAAGTATGTAGAAGAAAATTTAATTAATCCTACCTTTATCTACGGACACCCAATTGAAATAAGTCCCCTAGCAAAGAAAAATAAAAAAGACCCACGCTTTACTGAACGTTTTGAACTATTTATCAATGGGAAAGAATATGCCAATGCTTTTAGTGAATTAAATGATCCAATTGATCAAAGAGAAAGATTCTTAAATCAATTAAAAGAAAAAGAATTAGGGAACGATGAAGCCACTGAGATGGATGTTGATTATATTGAAGCCCTAGAATATGGCTTACCTCCAACAGGTGGTATCGGAATTGGAATTGACCGATTAATTATGTTAATAACCGGAACTGATTCAATTAGAGATGTTCTGTTGTTCCCACATCTAAGAAACAGATAAGAAAAAAGCTAGATTCGATCTAGCTTTTCTTTTTAAAATATATCAAGAATTTCTCTAATTCGAGAGAATATTGATGTGATCGGATTAAAACGGTCTCGTGGACTGGTTAGTTCAGTGAGTTTTGTGTCAAACTGATCCAAGAGTTTAACATCAAACGCTTCATTCTTAACCATTATCTCATCAATTTGATTTTGAATATCATCAATTAATTGATTCATTTCATCGCTTAGAATTTCTTCGTCTCGCAAGTATCCCAAATAATCATCCAAACTTATAGTATAGACGATTAATGGTGCATAGTAATTTAAGCGATCAATATTGCTTTTGAAGTATTCATCATAATAAGTTCTCAAGTCAGCAATTACATTCATCATATATTGAAAACCTACATCAAAAGCCTCCTGCAAATCTTCATCAATTTTTGAATTTTCCGCAGCCAGCTTTGAAGTATAATCTAAAACTGCTTTTATGTCTTCAAAAACTGCTAAAATAGGAGATTCAGTTTTTTCTAATTGATCAATAACTGCTTGTTGTTGAGCGATGTAATTTTGATAATCTTCATATATATTCATAGTTTACCTCTTCTCTATATTGTTTCTTCTATCTTACTACTTATAACAAGAATTTGCAATAGTTTTGCTAAAGACATTAAAATTGATAGTTTTGTTAATTTGTGTTAAAATAATAAAGAATTAGAGGTGTTAAAAATGAATGATTATTTAGTAAAAGCTTTAGCTTTTGATGACCAAGTAAGAATATATTGTGTCCGTTCTACCAATACATTAAATACAATTGGTGAACGATTAAATTATTATCCGAGTGCACTTGCTGCAGTAGGGAGAGTTTTAAGCGTTGGAACCATGATGGGCGCAATGCTTAAAAACCAAGAAACAGTAACCATCAACGTTCATGGTAATGGTCCTATCGGAAAAATTATCGTTGATGCCAATGCTCATGGAGAGGTAAGGGGTTATTGTGATAATCCTCATGTTCATTTTGAGTATCATAATGTAGGTAAACTTAATGTACGTGATACCGTTGGTGATACTGGTTTTATTAGTGTAATTAAAGACCTACAACTAAAAGAACCTTTTATCGGTACCATTCCAATTATCAATGGTGAACTAGGTGAGGACTTTGCTTATTATTTCAATGTAAGCGAACAAGTTCCATCAGCTGTTTCCCTAGGTGTGCTGGTAGGAACAGATAACCGAGCGATTGCTGCGGGGGGATTCATTATTCAATTGTTACCTAACGCTAGTGAAGAAGTGGTTGATAAATTAGAAAAATTAATTGCTAATCTTCCATCGGTTTCTTCACTCTTAAGTAATGGTGAGTCATGTGAAGATATTATCAAAAGGATTTCCGGTAATGACCATCGTATCCTAGATACCATCCCAGTTACATTTAAGTGTAATTGTAGTCGCGAACGTTTTGAAAAGGGATTAATTTCATTAGGTCCTGGTGAGCTTGAAGAAATTATTACTTCTGATGGAAAAGCGGATGTTGTGTGCCATTTCTGTGGTAACGAATATCACTTTGACAAAGAACAATTAGAAGGTTTATATAATGAGGCAAAAGCATCTATCGTTGCAAAAGCATCTATCGATGCAAAAGCATCAAAAGAAACTTCAAATGAGGCAAAAGATGAATAATTTGAGGGGAAAGATTATGATTGAATACAAATTTAATTTAGAACTATTTAAAACTATTATGAATATTCCTAGTCCATCTGGATATACGGTTAATATGACTAATTTCCTTATCGATTATTGTAAGGAAAATAATTTCACCTATGAATCAAACAAAAAAGGTAATATAATAATTACCATTCCAGGTGAAGAATCATATACCATTGGTTTAAGTGCTCATGTTGACACATTGGGTCTAATGGTTCGTTCAATTAGAGGTGACGGACATCTTAGTTTTACCAGCATTGGTGGCATATTGCTTCCAACTCTTGATGGTGAGTATTGTCAAATTCACACACGAGATAATAAAGTATACACTGGTACAGTATTATCAACATCACCTAGTGCCCATGTCTATAAGGATTCTCGTTCAAGTGGACGCGAAGAGTCTAATATGTATATTCGTTTGGATGAAGAAGTTCGTTCAAAGAATGATACATTAGCTCTTGGAATAAATAATGGTGATTTTATAACAATCGATCCTAAGTTTGTAGCAACCCCTTCAGGTTTCATTAAATCACGCTTTTTAGATGACAAAGCCAGTGTCTTTATCTTGCTTTCACTTTTAAATTACATAAAAGAAAATAATTTAAAACCTAAAAAAACTTTGAAAATAATCTTTTCTACTTATGAAGAAGTAGGGCATGGAGCTTCAAACATCCCTCAAGTTGACGAACTATTAGCTGTTGATATGGGATGTATCGGTGATGATCTTGCCTGTACAGAATATGATGTTTCGATTTGTGCCAAAGATAGTAGTGGACCTTATGATTATGAAATGGTAAATACTTTAATAAATCTTGCTAAAGATAACAAGATAAGTTATGCGGTTGACATTTATCCTTATTATGGCTCTGATGTCTCTGCCGCCTTAAGGAGCGGAAATGATATAAAGGGTGCCTTAATTGGAGCGGGAATTCATGCATCCCATGGAATGGAACGCACTCATCTCAAAGCAATTCAGGCAACCTTTAATTTACTACTTCTCTATATTAACAACTAATTATTGAAATTTCCTTAAAGCTTGATATATATCATATATTGGCAAACCGACTACATTAAAGTAGTCACCATTGATGCTCTTTATATATTTACTCGCAAATCCTTGGATACCATAAGCTCCGGCTTTATCAAAAGGATCGCCAGTATCTAAATAATCGTTGATTTCTTGATCGGTTAGATTAGCGAAGGTTACTTGGGTTTTTGAGTAGCCTTCATAATCTTGATCACTATCAATTAGATAATATGCGGTTACTACCTCATGGGTCTTTCCACTAAGGAGTTGTAACATCTGATAAGCATCATCGCGGTTTTTAGGTTTACCTAAGACTTTTCCTTCGATGATGACTATCGTATCGGCACCAATCACAATTTGGTCTGGATATTTCATATATATATCTTTAGCCTTTGTTTTGGCTAGATAAAGGGCCATATCAATTGGAGGCAAGGTAGGTACATTTTCCTCATCAATGCTGGCAGGGATTACTGTATGCTTGATGCCTGCGGTTGTTAATATTTCGGTTCTTCGGGAAGAATTTGATGCTAAAATTATTGGTTTCATTTTTTTCACCTCGATATTATTATAACATTTATTTTAAATCATATATATATTTGTAGATAATTTAAAAGGAACTAATCAAAGTTCCTTTTTTTACTTACTATTTAGTTGCTTGTATTTAACTTGCCAATCAGCAAATTTGTTTTTTAAGATTACATACCAGCGTTCTTCTTCTGGTTTTTTGAAGCGATCCCAAACAGTAATAAACAATAACACTACTAACGCCATTAAGAATGAGATCATATATGGGTTTAATAGAGGAACTCCTTCAAGTGGTAGATATCTCAAATACATTGCATTTGGATCATAACCTGCTTTGAGTAAAATATAATTCATAATTAAGCCAGTTGGTAAGAATATTAGTAAGATACCGCCGACAAAGGATACGATATTTCTAATCCCTATTTTCACTGTACCACTAGTAAAGCAATAAAGTGACGTCAATAATAACAAACTATGTGATAAAAATGACTTGAATGTCGGCCAATATAAGATATCGCCACCACTATAGAAGCTAGATGGTTCAAACATTGTGATCACCCCACCATAGACTCCATAATAAGCTAGGAATTCAATTAAGAATGTTCGTGTTTTTCCATTGAATAAATAGACAATTGGGAATAACATCATCGCCACATTACATGGGTATATCGGAAAGAATGTTGAAACTCCAGCATCATTAGCCGGTTGCTTTAAAACAATATATTTATAATAATAAACACTTATATGACTTATTAAAGTCAAAAATCCAAAAATCTTAATCCAGTTTTCCTTTGTTGTTTCTTTTTTTACTGTAAAGTGTAATACCACTAAAATTATTGCTGTTAAGAGAAATGAAATAATAACATATAGTAACCATTTAATATCATATGTGCCGGTCATAATATCCTCCTATTATTTGTTTTATAGAATAAATTTTATCAATTAATACAAAATATATAAATATTTTCTTCTACAAGAGGCATATTTTGACTCCTAACTGACACTTCAAATAAAAAAGAGAGTATATATTACTCCCGTAATATTACTCTCCTTCTTGATAATTATCAGTTTCACTTATTAATTCATACATCAAAAAAGAATCTTCTTTTTTGGTTGAATTAAGTAGTTCTTTGACTTTAACTTCAATTATTTTTTTACCATACCTAATTGTTATAATATCGCCAACGGCTAACTCTTTACTCGGTTTAGCAACTTTATTATTTACTAATACCCGATCAGCATCGGTAAATTCTTTGGCTAAACTGCGTCGTTTAATTAATCGTGAAACTTTTAAAAACTTATCTAGTCTCATCTTTGTCTTCTAAAGATTTATCTTCCGAATTATTTTCAACCTTTTCAACTGGGGCATCTTCTGTTGATTCAACATTTTTTTGGGCTTCTTCTAGTTCTTTAAGTTTAGCCTTTTTCTTTTCCCACCAACTAAGTTGTCCAGTATTTACTAATTCATCAATATCTTCTTTGTTGAGAGTTTCAATTTCAACTAAGTGAAGAGCTAATAAATCTAATAAACGACGATATTCTTTAAGAGTGTCCATTGCATTTTGATAACAAGTTGTAATAATTTCTCTTACTGCTTCATCAATTTCATGAGCGACTTTATCTGAGAAGTTCTTGTCAGTCATATAGTCACGACCTAAGAAGACAGATTGAGTAGGTCGTTCATATTGAATTGGACCTAATTTACTCATACCGTATTCGGTAACCATAGCACGCGCAATTTGAGTTGCCTTTTGGAAGTCATTATGTGCACCAGTAGTCATTTCACCGAACACTAACTCTTCAGCAGCACGTCCAGCTAAGAAACTAGAGATGTGAGCAAGTAATGTATTCTTAGTTTGTAAGAATGTCTCTTCCTCAGGAGTCATTAGATTATAACCACCATATGATCCTCTTGGAACAATTGTGATTTTTTGAACTATTTGAGCATTTTTAAGTTTTAAACCGATAACCGCATGCCCTGCTTCATGATATGCAATTAAAGCTTTTTCTCGTTCAGAGTATTTTTTACTCTTCTTCGCAGGACCCATCATTACTCGGTCAATAGCTTCATCTATATGATAGATTTTAATTTCTTTTGCATTTTCACGTGCAGCTAATAATGCACTTTCGTTAAGTAAGTTTTCAAGGTCGGCTCCAGTAAACCCAGGAGTACGACGTGCAACATCTGCAAAATTAACGCGTTTTGATATTTTCTTATTGCGAGCATGAACTTGTAGAATTTCTTCACGAGCAATAACGTCTGGATTACTTAAGGTAATTTGACGGTCAAAACGGCCTGGACGTAATAAAGCTGGGTCTAATACGTCTGGACGGTTGGTTGCTGCCATCATGATAATTCCTGTTTTTGATTCAAATCCATCCATTTCAACTAGTAATTGGTTAAGTGTTTGTTCACGTTCATCGTGACCTCCACCTAAACCAGCACCACGTTGGCGACCAACAGCATCAATTTCATCGATAAAGATAATACAAGGAGCTGTTTGTTTTGCTGTTTTGAACATATCACGAACACGACTCGCACCAACACCAACAAACATTTCTACGAAATCTGAACCTGAAATTGAATAGAATGGAACATTTGCTTCACCAGCAACTGCTCTAGCAAGTAAGGTTTTACCAGTCCCTGGCGAACCAACTAGTAATATCCCTTTTGGAATACGAGCTCCCATTGCATAATATTTTTGTGGATTCTTTAGGAAGTCAACAATTTCAACCATTTCTTCCTTTTCTTCCTTAAGACCAGCAACATCCTTGAAAGTAACACCAGATCTTCTCATTAAACGTGCTCTACTCTTTCCAAAGTCAAAGGCTTTGGAATTGCCAGCACTATTACTTCTAAAGACCATGAATATTACAAAGATAACTAAAACGGTTGAACCCACAAACATAATAATGTTAAACCAATTAACATTAGTGTTGCGGATATAGTTTATCTTGATCTGTTGACTCACTGCTTTTGCGATGGTGAGTTCCATTTCTAGATCGCTAATGGTAGTTACAAATTTTATTTTTTCACCTTGAACGTCACCGATAGCTTCACCTGAAATATTCCATAACTTATGATTGCCATCGCCATTTATCGGTTGTGCATTAATTTCTTCAATTCGATCATTTTCTAAATAATATAGAAATTTAGTGGCATCAAGCTGAACTGTTTTGGTGCGGTCACCAAAAGCAAATATAATTATTCCTATAATAACCGCAGTAAAAATTAAGATTAAAAAAAGATCTGAAAAACCGACTCTTTTACGTGGCGGTTGTCTTTTTATTTCTGCCATATTTCCTCCTACTTGTTATAAACACTTTCTTTTAATATTCCAATATAAGGTAGATTACGATATAGTTGATTATAATCTAAACCAAATCCTACAACGAATTTCTTTGGAATAGTATAACCGATATATTTCGGTACTACATCGTTTGTTTTACGACCATCAGGCTTGTCTAATAAAGTAACAACTTCTACTGAAGCTGCTCCTCGGTCATGCAATAACTTACATACTTCTTTTAATGTTAAACCCGTATCAATAATATCATCAACGATAAGCACATGACGATTGCGAATGTCTGTTGATAAATCCTTTTCAAATACAAGTTTACCAGTTGATTCAGTCCCAATATAACTTGAGACATCCATAAAATCTAATTCTAAATAAAGTTCAATATGCTTTATTAATTCAGCCATAAAAGGTATACACCCTTTTAAAAGGCCTACTAAGACAGGATTTTTGTCTTGATAATCCTCAGTAATTATTCTTCCTAATTCTTGACACTTATTTGTAATATCTTCGTTTGAAAAGAGCACTTCTTCAATGTCGTGATGAAACTTCATAAGATCTCCTCATTTGTTATTTACGCGATATCCTAAAATATCAGTGACTTCACCATCTTTGTTACACAGTAATAAGATATCGTGACGCTCTAACCAACTTACTTTTAAGTTAGTTAAAATATCACTTACCTTTTTGGTACCATGTGAATATCTAATAAAGTCACCCTCACGTTTGGTTCGTATATATATTGGTAATTCTTTATTATTATAACATATATTACCTTTATTTGCTTTAAATTCGCATAAATTATTTTTGAACACAATCTCCCTATTTTTAGGCAATTTATAGACTCCTTCTTCCTTTATTTCGAGGAAAAAAGGCTCGGTTTCTAACGTTTCTTTAGTGAAATGAACCATCCCATACTCTTTAACCATGGTTAGATTAGGTCTGATTTTATTGATGATTAAGGGCTTTGAAGCATTAATTTGCTTAATGATTTCTTCAACATTTTCTTTAGAGAAACCATATGGCTTAAGGAGTGTAAACAACACTTCAGTAGCCAAAAATGGCGATAAAGTCTTGAAATTATTTTGGGAAAAACTGATAATATTATTATGTACTAAAACTTTATTTTCTATAAATTTATTTGTCTCATCCTCAATAATTTGACTAGCGTTAATTAGTGTTTTACTAAAATCATTGATCGCTTGATAGAGTTTTGGATTCTCTTCCTCCATAGAAGGAATGATATATTTTCTTATTCTGTTTCTAAAATACTTGTCTTCTTCATTTGATTTATCATCAAAATAACGGACATTATGATTATTGGCATATTCCTTTATTTGATCTTTTGTTACCCTAAGTAATGGGCGATAAATATATATATCTTTATATCTTGATAGTTCTTCAATTCCTGCATATCCTTTTAAGCTTGAAGAACGAATTAAACGCATCAATATCGTTTCTAAATTGTCTTGAGCATGGTGAGCTAATAGTACATATTTAATATTTTCTGCCCTAGCGATTTCATAAAAGAATGCCATTCGTTCCTTTCTGGCCCACTCTTGAAAGTTCCCATCACTAACTTTAGATAAGGTTTTTGTATATATTTTGATGTTATTTTCATTACAATATTCTTTAATATACTCTGCTTCTTTTTCCGACTCTTCCCGTCTTTGATGATTGACATGCGCTACGACAATCTCAATGTTTAACGTTTCTTTATTTTTAATAAGGATATCTAATAGAACACTTGAATCAATTCCGGTAGATACTGCCACTAATACTTTTTTATCTTTTAGTTGTGTTTTTAAATTGGTAATTATATTTTCCATACTATCACTCCCATCAAGTGGTCATCTTATTTTGTGTAAGATTATGTAAAATTATTACTAAAGTCATTATACTACATTCTTTAAAAATAACCATTAAATATGTAACAAAACCCCAAGAAATGTTGGGGTTTAGTAATAATTATATTAAGATATATACTTTTATTTAATCAACGGGATTAAGAAAGGAGTTTTTGTTCTCAAATCATGGGTAGTTTTTATCATACGAATCGTTCTAGTTTTGCCCCTGATTAACATTGTTTCAGTTTGAAAGATATCACCGTTTCGTACCACACCTTCTAACAGGTCACCTTTGGTAATACCAGTGGCACTAAAGATAATGTTATCAGTTCTAATCATCTCTTCAAGGGTATATACCCGATTAGCTTCAACTTTTAACTCTCTCAATTCCTTAAGTTCTTCTTCATCAATCGCAAGATTTTTTGGAGTTTTACCTTTTACATCGCTTCGTAAGATGAGTCTTGCTTGCATGTCTCCACCTAAACTACGCACCGCACCGGCTGCGAGCACACCTTCTGGTGCACCACCAATTCCATATAAGCAGTCTACTGGAGAAAAAGGAACACAAGTTAAGATTCCACCAGCTACGTCACCATCTGGTATCGCATAAACTCTTACTCCTAAATCATGCATCATCTTAATAGCATCTTGATGTCGGTCTTTATCCAGAATGATAACAACAAGTTCATCTATATCCTTTTTCATTGCTTTAGAAATATTTTTTAGATTTTCTTCTAAAGGTAGATTTAAATCAATAACACCTTTGGCTTCTGGTCCAACAATCAACTTTTCCATATACATATCTGGGGCTGTTAAAAGGGTATCTGCCTCAGATACTAGGATTGCTGAGATGGCATTACTTTGTCCAACCGCAACCATTCTGGTTCCCTCAATTGGATCCACAGCAATATCCACCAGTGGCTCAGAACAACCATTACCAACAATTTCTCCATGATATAACATTGGGGCTTCGTCAATCTTACCTTCACCGATGACGACCTTTCCACATATGTCAATTGTATTAAGCATTGCTCTCATCGCCATAACTGCGGCACCATCAGCCATCATCTTATCGCCTTTACCCAACCATTTGAAAGCAGCCAAAGCGGCACTTTCAGTCACTCTACTAAATTCTAACGCTAGTTCTCTTTTCATAATATAACACCCACAATATTATAAACAATAAATATTAAAATAACTTAACATTAATTAATAAAAACGTTATTATAAAAATCCTAGTTATAATCATAACTAGGATTGATTCTTACTTATTTAATTTTTTTGACCTTGAACTTAACACACTTGAATTAAAGTGATGGATTAATTGGTCCTTACTATTCTTTTCATAAAAGGCATCTTTAATTAAAATATTAATCATTTCGGTGAAATTTATTCCCTCTTTTTCCATTAAGTAAAAACTTAATGAACCAGGAATGGTGTTTATTTCATTAACATATAAATGATCATTTTGTTCATCATATAAGCAATCGACTCGTGAAACCCCTTGAAGGTCTAATGCTATATATGCTCTTAAGGCTTCCTTCTTAATTCTTTCGGTTAATTCTTGAGATATTGTGGCCGGAATGATCCGATTAGAACTGGCATTTAGTTTACTTGAAGGTGTTTCATATTTATCACTAAAGCTTAAAATATCCGCACTTGGGATAACTTCTTCAACTGCTGATGTTCGATAAGTCTTTCGAGTTTTCAACACAGCACAGTTAAACTCTCTAAATTTTTCTAAAGCTTCTTCAATCAATACTTTATGATCATACATGAAAGCTATTTTTAATCCTTCGGTTAATTCTTGATCATTATAAGCTTTTTTTATTCCTATGCTAGAGCCAAGGGTTGCAGGCTTTACAATTACCGGATAGTTAAAACCCTTCAGATCAAAATGTTGATAATCAAAATCTGTCTTCTTTAGTTCCATCCCTTTTAATACATTAATGTTATTTGCTTGATATATATGTTTAGTAAACACTTTGTCTTGGGCAAGGGCACTCGGTGTAACCTTTGAGCCAACATAAGGAACTCCTAAGATATCCAAATAGCCAGCAAGCGTCCCATCCTCAACCCCTGCCCCATGCACTACCGGAACAATAACATCAATAACTTGTTTACTAGGTTTTAATTTAGGAAGGTAACCAAAGGTAAGTCCCTTGCTTTCCCGGTAAAAAAAGATTTCTAAAGCCTTACTAAAATCTTCAGTTCTGAAAGTTTCTACTTTATCAAAACCAGGACCAACTAGGAATCGGTTATCTTTAGTAAGATATATCGGTAAAACATCATATAAATCTTTATCAATGGCAGCTAATACTTGCATAGCTGAAAGAATAGATATATCGTGTTCAACTGAACGTCCACCAAAGATTACCCCTACATTTAATTTCATCTACGAACTCCTCTCTAAAAAATTATCTGGTAGATCATTTTCAATTAATAAAACAATCTCCTCATTTTGATATTTTCTTAGGACTTCATTATAGGCATCAATAAATCTACTATATATATGAATATCTCGATACTCCACTTCTTGTAATACTTTCTCGATGGCTTTACTGGCTGGATTATTGATCAAATACACTTCATCAAATACCTTCCCCATAGCTATCCCCACCCTTCGGTTTAATTCTTCTTGTTTCTTTCCTCCATCAACAATCCCTGGAGTTATGATAACCTTTTTGATTTTGTAAGTTTTAGTTACTTCGATAGCACTTAAAAAGCCTTCAATATTAGAATTAAAACTATCATCTAATATGGTAATATTATCTTTTTTACTAACACTTAAGCGATGCAATACCGGTTGGGCTTTTTGAATGCCTTCAATGATATTAGGAATACTAACATTAAATCCAAGCTTTTTGATCTCACAAGCACAAGCAATGCTTGCAAGGATATTATAGATATTATGATAACCTAATAAATTTGTACTTACTTCAAATAAATATTCACCCTGATAATATATAGAAAATCGCATTTGATTATTCTGATAAGTAATCCTTTGGGCTTGATAATCAGCATTCTCTTTGATACCAACCGTTACTAACTTACATTTCAAATTACTTTCATAATTTTTCAAATACTCATTATCAATATTAATAATTCCAATCCCATCATTAGGTAAAGCCTCCAATAATTCTACTTTGGTTTTTAAAACATTATCAACTGTCTTAAATGTTGATAAGTGTTGTGGTCCGACTGATGTTACAATTCCAATTTGGGGTTTAACCATTTCCGCCAAATATCTAATCTCACCAATACGATATGCCCCCATCTCAGCCACCAAAACTTCAGTAGTTGGATGCAAAAGATTATTAATAGTTTTACTTATACCTAAGGGTGTATTGTATGAAGCAGGACTCATTACTACGGAGTATTCAGTTGATAAAATGTTTGTTAAGATGTTTTTGGTGGTAGTTTTGCCAAAACTCCCGGTAATTCCAATCTTGAGTAGATCTTTATGTTGAGCCAATTTACTTTTAGCTTTACATATATAATAAAAGCTTATAATCTTTTCAATTGGATAGTTGATGTTATTTGTGATTATAATCGTGACCGGAATCAAAAAAGTAATGATGAAACAAGTATATGAAATATCCGTTATCTTTATTAAAAAATATATATATACAACTATTAATAAAAAGGTAGTAATTAATAATCTTATTATTCTTTTGGTGACTTTTAACCTAATCACCATTTGTTTAAACGCTAAGCTAATCAGAATTAAAAGAATCCCGATGATAATATTGATAATTAGGTGAATATCTAAACAATAGATAATAAACAATAGATAAATGACTAATACGTGATAATCATTTTGATAAAAGTTTTTGGTATGGTGTAAAAACTTCTTAAGGTTATAATGTTCTTGTTGGAAGAAAGTTAGGTATTTTATATACAACCGAACGCTTATTAATAATAAACCTATGGTAACTATATATATCATTTTATATCTAGATAGTTTTTAATAATAATGTGAAACCACTTAGCATCTTCCAAATAGGGAAAATGGCCCAAGCCTTCTAAGCGAACTAGTCCAGCATTCGGTATTTTCTTTTGCATCTTAAATGCTATTTTTAGCGGGGTGACAGTATCGTTTTCTCCCCATATAAGTAATGTCTCTGCTTTTATTTTTCTTAGGTCCTTTCTTAAATCTTCATTAACTACCTTCTTTAAAGTTAATCTCATTTTTTCTGTTGCTTGTTTATAGTCATTTGATGCATGTTTATTAAACCATTCTTCTAATTTTACATTATTCTTTGTTAACTTATAATAATTTTTTACCAACTTGTAACGCCATTTTCTAAAATAAAATTTAATTCCACGATTTATATTTAATCCTGCACTATCAACTAAGATTAAACGCCTTATTTTACTGTTATTGCTTGCGTATTTAATTGCTATTCTACCGCCAAATGAATGACCCAATATAATCGGTCGATGAATTTTTAAATCTGTACAAAACTTATCTAAAAAGTTACTGTAATCTTTTACCGACCATGGATCTTCTGGTTCATCACTGAAACCAAAACCCGGTAGATCTATTGCATAAACTGTATACTTTGTTTTTAATACATCTATCAACCCCTCAAAGGTATTTAAATTTTGGCACCAACCATGAAGTAATATAATAGGTTTTCCCTCTCCTACTTTTAAATAATTTATTTTAAGTTCCTGATACTTGTATTCCACACCAATCCCCTCCCTCTTTAATTATATTCAGTTGAAATCTTTTTAATAATCTGAACTATTAAAATATATAAAAAGGATCTCTTTTGATAGATAAATATCAAAAGAAATCCTGATTTTAGCTTTAATATTAATGGTATATCTTAATTAAAAACCCCATAAAATCCAGATTAGAATATAACCTACGGTTACTGCTGTTAGGGTAAATGGAACACTAATTTTCATAAAGGTTGGAGCACTAACTTCATAACCTTCTTTTCTCAATATTCCTAAACCAGTGATGTTTGCAGAGGCGCCAATTGGAGAAAGGTTTCCACCAAGGGTGGCTCCTGATAATAACCCAAAGTAGAAGACTGTTGGATCTAAATCAAGTTTTAATGCAATAATTGTTACTACTGGCAACATTGTTGCTACATATGGAATATTGTCAATAAAGGCAGATATTAATACCGAACCCCATACTAGAATAGTATAAATGATAAATGGATTATCACTAAGTCCTGCAATGAATTCCCCGATATCTGCGATAACTCCCATGTTTTCGATTCCCGCTATCACAATAAAAAGTCCAATTAACAGCAGCAATGTTTGATAATCGATTTCTTTAGCAGCCTCTTTAAAGACTTTTGCATCACGTTTGATTATGAAACTTCTAACTAGTCCAATAATAAATAAGGTCATACAAATCAAACCGTTAGTGATATCAGGTTTGTTTGGAATGAAAGATGCAATTATTAAGAGAACTACAGTTCCAAGAAGTAGTACAGTTGGAACATAATCTTGAACAACGGTTTTCTCCATTGGTTCAATCCCTTGTTTTTGTTTTCTGAAGATATATAACAAAATAAAGGTAGCGGCTATGGCACTGAGTTGAACCACAAAGAATAACCCCGGACGACCATCGTACCAGAAGAAGTCTAAGAAGTCCATCCCGTTATAATCGCCAAGTAAAATGGAAGTAGTGTCACCAACAAGGGTTGCTGCCCCTTGAAGATTAGATGAGATAGAAATGGCGATAATACTTGGAACAGGGGAAATTTCAAGTTTTTTCGCAATCGTAACAGCAACTGGTGCAACCATTAAAACAGTTGCAACATTGTCAACAAAAGCGGATATGATTGCTGCAAATAAAGCAAGGGCAACAATCGCCCATTTAACATTTGGAGTTTTCTCAATAATCTTATCAGCAAGCAGCGATGGCATCTTTGATTCAATAAATAGGAATACTAAGCCCATCGTCCCCGCAATCATTAAAATAACATTCCATTCAATACTGGAAAATACATTATCGATTGGTAATATTCCTAGAATTACAAAAATAGCTGCTGTTGCTAAAGCAACCTGGGCTCTAATTTTCGGAAATGATAATAATAAGACATACATTAATAAAAACAGAATAATAGCTACAGGTTTCACAATTTTTCTCCTTCTTGTAATAAATTTGCTAAATAAAAGTCTCGAAATTTAAAGTATATCCGGATTAAAATCGTGATGACGAATATACTACCTTAGGCATTCTACTCCCTTTTATCTTATATAACTTAATATTATAATTTATTATAACATCAAGGACAAAATCTTTCAATTTATTGAATAATGAAAGGGTTGTTATTCACTAATAATTATTGGGTATTATTTTATATATATACCTTCATTGTTTTTGTTTACCTAATAACGTCTTATTTATGGTATAATTTAAAAGGATAAAATATTATAGACAGGAATGATTAAGATGAAAAAACCAAAAGTATTAGATGTTTTTTTAACCTTTCTAAAGATTGGTGCCTTCACCTTTGGTGGTGGTTATGCAATGATGCCAATCA
>FZPS01000051.1_pt81 | contig 16601 bp, 19 predicted proteins | sample 1817821 | NCBI WGS metagenome assembly FZPS01 (sample SAMEA104158645, study PRJEB21678) | metagenome | place: Germany | collected 2015-04-21
AGCCTCACAGACAACGGGGAAGGGCCATTCCTTCACCACTGTTCCTGTAGACTTGCTCTGACCGGGCTGCAGTGAATTCTGGAGTCTGAACTGTAAGGGGTCGATGCCCATTTTGTAGGCCAGCATATTCACAGCACATTCCAGGGCAAAATTTGTCTGTGGCGGACCGGCGCCCCGGGCGGAAGAACCCCACGGGTTATTGGTATAGACAAGCTTTGCCATGGCTTTAACGTTGGGTATATTGTAAGAACCGGAAAGCATCCGTAAAGAGCGGTTAATAATAACATCACCGTTGGAATGATAAGCACCGTTATCCACGATGAAGTCTATGTCATAGTCTGTCAGACGGCCGTTGCTGTCTGCGCCGATTTTGACATGCATATCATAGGGATGACGCTTGGGAGTCAACTGCATTGATTCTTCCAGGCTGGGAACATAGCGTACCGGGCGGCGGAAATGAAGGGCTGCCGCTCCTGCGATCCCCTCAGAGGTAATTTCCACCTTCATTCCGAACTGCCCACCGGAAACCGCTTCCTCGTAAACGATATTATCAAATCCCAAAGCATCCTGCAGTACACCCAGATGCTTATGAATATTGATACTGCGACCGACAACGACAAGCTGCTCTTCACCGTCTTCGTCTTCTTCCAGGTAAGCCACGCTGGCTTCCGGCTCCAGGGGTGCCTGGTGGTTAAGCTGGGTCTTAAAATGTGCTTCCACTACATATGCCGACTCTTTTAGGGCCTTCTCGGCGTCACCCTTGATTTGCGGGTGGGTGAAACACAGGTTGGGCTTGTCGTCATGAACCCGTACCGCTCCCTCAGCCATGCCCTCCTCGGGAGTACTGATAACCGGCAGCAGTTCATATTCTACCTTAACGGCTTTCGCTGCTTCCCTTGCCTGCTTGCGGGTCAAGGCCGCCACCACGGCTACCGGGTCGCCGATATAGCGTACCTTATCCTCACACAGTAAAGGACGGTCATCAATATTCATTACCAGCCTGTTTGTGCCTTTAATGTCCTTGGCTGTCATAAAGCCAACGACTCCGGGCATCTTTTCGGCTTCCGAGAAGTCGATGTTTTTAATTTTCGCATGGGCGTAGGGGCTATGTACCGCCGCCAGCTCCATAGCACCGGGAACAAGGTAGTCCGCTGTATAACGCGCCGTGCCACAGGCCTTTTCCAGGGCCGTAGGACGGGGATGGGAAACTCCGACTTTGTCCCCTTCAGGATCCGGCCGGACTTCGTCGGGAGTAATTTCTCCACGTATAAACCGCCCGGCAAGCTTCACCGCATCAATTATCTTGACATAGCCGGTGCAGCGGCAGAGATTTCCCCGCAGCGCCTTTTTAATTTCTTCCGTAGTAGGATTATTGTTCTTGTCCAGCAGCGCTTTGGTGGCCATAATCATGCCGGGAGTGCAAAAACCGCACTGAATGGCCCCGGAAAGGGCAAATGCTTCCTGTATCAAGTGGGGGTTATCCGGTGTGCCCAGACCTTCAACGGTAATAATATCGGCACCGTCAAGCTTAGCCACTTTAAATAAGCATGACTTTACGGCTCTTCCGTTCATCAGAACAGTACAGGCACCGCACTGGCCCTTCTTGTCACATGACTGCTTGGCTCCCGTCAGGTGAAGCTCATCCCGCAGCAAGTCAAGCAGTGTCAAATCTTCGTCTACCACCACCTCGTAATCCAGTCCATTGACAGTTAGTTTTACTCTCTTCATTTTCACCCAGCCTACCTCTCCTTTACTTTGCAAATATTTGTTATGCTATTATAAGCATAAAGACAGCCAAAAAAACATTATTCTGCCCAAGCAGTGCCGGCCTGATAATTAATGTTTTTCCGCATCAAGAGCCACATGTTGGCCTCATCATTAATAATCTCCAAATTTAAACCGTCCAGGTCCGCTAACAACTGCTTGTAATCCAAGTTTTCCGTTGCGCGTACTCTCTTATTCATATTCTTTTCCCAGCAACCGTCCCTGGCCTGCATCTGGGCATCAATCTTTCTTTTCAGTTCCGGCGATCCGAATCCCCCGCCTACATAAGCCATTCCTCCCGGTGACAAAACCCGGAATATTTCCTTAAGCGCGCATTTTTTATCTGCCCAAAAATATAAAGATCCCCTGCTTATTACAAGGTCAACAGTACCGTCCTGCTGCGGCAGATTATAGACATTGCCCCATAGAGTATGAACCCTGTCTTGCAGGCCGGCGGCAACAATATTTTTCCCGGCTATGGCAAGCATCTCCCTGGAGCAGTCCAGCAAGCAAACATTAAGCTCGGTTATCTTAGCCAGCGCAATTCCCAAATGCCCTGTGCCCGCTCCCACATCCAGGCAAAGACCGGCAGTTATGTTTGTCTTTTCTTTAATCTGTTCCGCAATCAGAGAATAAACCGGAGCAAATACTTTCCTTGCCGTTTCTTCGTAGCTTTCGGCATCCAAATGATGATTGCCGCTCTCAAAGCTTGTTATTTTCAGCAATTCATCAAAAATTACCCCGGACATTATGTTCCTGTTTTCCGGCGTTATTTCAAACAGCAAAACATCTTTCCGGCTCCGGATAAGATTAAGAAAATCAGTTTCCTTTCTCTTTAATACACCCAGTACCGGTATGTACGAGTCAAGAATTTGCAAAACTTTTTCCTGGAAGAGGGTTGCATCATCTTCAAAAAAACCCAGCTCGTCCATTACAATAAGCTTGGGATTGTCCCTAAGGCAGCCTTCCAGAATTTTTACCCCGTAATCATCAAAAGTTGCCGGAATGGAGACCCAGTGGTTGTTGTTGACGCAACGGCCAATGAATTTATGTTCCTTTACCACAGGCGGAGAACAAATATCTTCTATATAAAACCCGGCCAGCTTTTTATCCTGGTAGTACCGGGAGGTTCTGAAGCCTCTGATTTCGTGAACAGGCAGCTTGCTTATCAACTGGTTTATCAGTGTTGTTTTCCCAACATGCAAATCGCCTGTGAGAAAAATATTGTTACCCATTATGCTGCTCCGTTTCTAAAGAAATGATGCGGCAGGAGCTGTTCGTGCCCCTGCATAATCCAGCCGCAATAAAATTATATACACAGAAGCAATGTTGTGTCAATAATGGCAACATGATACAGTGTATTACATAAAGCTTTTAAAGCAGCGGGCAAATATTTCTTCTACAGCCTTTACAGATTCTTCGCTGAATTTAGCATAGGCAATCATAAGTTCCTTTGCCTCCGGTGTTAACTCGGAACCGCTTGCCGTACCACCGATATATTTGTTGATTAATTTAAAACCCAGCCGTTCTTCTGCCGTTTTTATTTTTCCCCAGGCAGCCCGGTAAGACATTTTCAGCTTGGCGGCGGCCTGATTTATTGAACCCAATTCGTCAATGGCCTGCAGCAAGGCCATGCGGCCGGCGCCAAAAACTACTTCCTGTTCATTTTCCAGACAGGACTTACATTTCGGTTTTATTTTCAATGCACGGGTTTCGGGTCCGTCCACGCGGGCACCTCCTGTAAATAATTATAACCTTGCTTGCCTTTCCGCACAACTCTATCGCAGGGCAGCGTGTAAAAAAGACGCCCTTCAGGCGTCTTTTTTAGTCCGTACTAACCGGTATTTACGCTCCCCAGCTGGTTCCGGCACTGGAAACAGCGGCTCCGCACGGGTCAACTACACAGGCGCCGCCGTCAACAACCAGGACATTGCCCGTCACATATGATGAATCATCGCTTGCCAAGTAAACTACGGCACCGCTGACTTCGTCAGGGGTAGCGGCCCGGGGCAGCGGCAGGAACTTGGTCAGGATATCAAGGGCTCCGTCAACATCGGTATTCTGCGCCCTGGCCAGTGATTGCATTGAATTCTTGAGCATTTCCGTAGCAATGGGGCCGGGGCAGACTACGTTGCAGCGGATGTTTTTGCTGCCGTAATCAAGAGCGGCCGCCTTTGTCAGGCCAATCAACCCGGCCTTGGAAGATGTATAGGCCGGCATGGCCGGGATGCAGCGCAGTGCGGCAAGGGAAGCAATATTAACAATGGAGCCGCCGCCGTTTTTCTCCATATAGGGGATTGCCGCCCTCATGGTCAAGAAGGGACCGGTGAGATTGATATTGATAACCTGCAGCCATTGTTCAATGGGAACATCGACAATGGTTCCGGCCGGGTCAATACCGGCATTATTGACAAGAACATCAATTTTTCCGCCGAACTCAACGGTTGCATCCACCATAGCCTTGGCATCTTCAGGCTTGGACACATCACCGGCAACGACAGAAATGGAGTCTTTGGGCAGCTTGGCAGCAACTTCCTCCAGTTTGCTTTTGCGCCTTCCTGAGATGACAACCTTGGCGCCTTCTTCAATAAAGCGCTTGGCGAACTCGGCGCCTAAGCCTGTCCCTCCACCCGTAATCAAAGCAACTTTTCCAGCTAAACGTCCAGACATTTTCCAGCCTCCTTATCATTTCTGCATTGGTTTTGGCATATAATACCAGCCCGCAAACTGACAAACGGGCTGCTTCTGTATGTATTCTGCAACAAATTTATTGTACCATAATTCAACTTAAAGATAAACCCACTTTTGCCTGTCTTCTTTCAGTCTGTTTTTCCGTTTACACCTGCCGGACGGTCATGCTGCATTGCACAAACAGCAGAAACACCGCCATTTCCTGACGGTGTTTCCGGCCTAAAGCCTGACTAGCTGCCGCTTAACTGGCTTTTATACTGCTCTATAACGCTTTTGTCCGCCTGTATGGCAGGTTTGTAGTATCCCTTTTGCTCCGCCTTTTGACTCAACTGGAACTGAAACTGTTCATCGGCATTGCGGATTTGTGTCAGTGTCTGCCTTAACTGCTGGTTGCATGACTCGGCAATGGCCGTGGTATAATTAGTCAGGCTGGCATTTAACATGGACAGCACATCATTGACCATATCTTTGTCTTGCATTAATTTACCTCCTTAATTTAAAAACTGCATTAATTGGCTTTTTGTCTGGCGCGCACTTTTTGCCGACTGCTGAAACATCTGCTGTATTTCAGGGTCCTGGCACTGCCTGGCATATGTCTCCAGCTTCTGCGCTCCTGTGTCGTGGGCAGAAATCAAGTGCCGCAGGTTTTCCAACTCCTGTTGATTAATTGAAGCCAATCCGAAAACCTCCTTTTGATCTTTATCCTCTTGTAGTTTCCCACACAGGGTACACACTATTCAGCTTTTGCAATATTAATTATCCCCGTATTGAGGCTCCTGGCTTTTTACATATTCTTGCCGCTGTCTCAAAGTTTCGGCGGCGCTGTCCAGCGCCTGTGCCAGCTGCTCAAATGTTTGTTTAGCCTGTGTGTCCTGGGTTGCCAGAGCAAAGGTTTTCATGCTGGCAGCGGCGCTCTGGACGCTTGCTATTGCCTGCTCCAGTTGTGTCCCGACTGTCAACCCCTCACCTCCTTAACCTTTTGGCTTAAATATCAGGGAAGCCAGAAAACCAAAAATAATGGCGGAGGATATTCCCGCGCTGGTGATCTCAAATATTCCGGTAAGTACACCGATAATACCGTTCCTTTCCGCTTCTGCCAGGGCACCGCTGACCAGTGAATTGCCAAAACTGCTAATCGGTACAGATGCCCCCGCTCCGGCAAACTTAATCAACGGTTCATAGAGGCCCAAGCCGCCCAATATGGCGCCTGCCACTACCAGGGTTACCGTCATATGGGCGGGTGTCAGGCGCAGGACATCCAGCAGCAGTTGCCCCAGCATACAGATTGCACCGCCGACCAAAAAGGCAAGCAGAAATTTTTCCATAAATCACACACCCTCCTGTTCTATGGCTACAGCATGGGCAACGCAGGGGATGCTTTCCTTTTGCTGATACGACAAGGGGGAAAGCAGGGCTCCGGTGGCCACAACCAGAATCCGCTTCAACTCGCCCCGGCACAGCTTGTTGTAAAAATGGCCGTATGTAACCACTGCCGAACAGGCGCAGCCGCTGGCGCTGGCTGCCACCGGCTGGCTGTCCTTATAGATCAAAAGCCCGCAGTCAGTCAGCTTTTCCCTGGGGATATCCACGCCGTGCTTTGCCAAAAGTTCCGCGGCAATGGTGTGGCCTACTTTGCCCAAATCTCCCGTGGCGATTAAGTCATAATGGGAAGCGTCAACCTGAAAATCCCGAAAATGCGCCTCAATGGTGTCCACGGCAGCCGGGGCCATGGCCGCTCCCATGTTAAAAGGGTCGGATATGCCCATGTCAATTACCCGGCCTATGGTGGCACCAGTCACCCGCGGGCCGTCTCCTTCAGCTGCTACAAGCGCCGCCCCGGCGCCGGTCACCGTCCACTGGGCTGTGGGAGGAAGCTGCGCCCCGTACTCCGTGGGGTAGCGAAACTGTTTGTTTACCGAACCGTTGTGGCTGGAAGCGGCGGCAAGGGCATACCGCGCCCCGCCGGCATTAACAATAAATGAAGCCAGAGCCAGCCCCTCCATGGAGGATGAACAGGCACCGAAGATCCCTAGATAAGGAATGCCAAGCGTCCTGGCCGCGAAACTGGAAGAAATAATCTGATTTAGCAGATCGCCGCTTAGAAAAAACTGAATATCTTCTTTTTTCAGTCCTGCTTTGCCGATGGCCTTTTCACATGCTTCTTCCAGCAGCTTCTTTTCCGCCTTTTCAAAACTATCCTGGCCAAGCCACATATCATCGTGAAGAATATCAAAATCCTCCGCCAGTGCCCCCTGGGCTTCAAAGGGGCCGCCGCAGGCGGCAGCAGCCTTGATTACAGGGCGTTTATCATAGGACCAGCTCTGATGCCCCTTAAGCATTACATTCCGCACAACCTTTGCACAGCAATTTTTACAATGGCAACCACAAAGGCGGAAAAAACACCAAAGGTTATAACGGGGCCCGCAATTTTAAACATATTGCCTCCCACTCCCAGCACATAGCCTTCGCTGCGATGCTCTATCGCCGCCGAAGTAATTGTGTTGGCAAATCCGGTCACGGGTACCATAGTCCCGCCACCGGCCCACTGGGCGAGATGATCATAAACACCAAAACCCGTAAGCAGCATGGAGAGAATAATCATGGACGCCACAGTTGGGTTAGACGCAGTCACTTCATTAAAATTAAAATATGTCATGTAAAACCAATGGAAAAACTGGCCTATGGTACAGATAATACCGCCGCAGAGATAAGCACGCAGGCAGTTTCTCAGCACATTTCTCCGCGGCTCATGTTTTTTGGCAAGTTTTTGGTATTCCTGTTGCACAGGTGTAAGTTTTTTCTTCTTTTTGGAAGACATTTTTACATTCCTTTCTAACGCAGCAGGTAGGGGCGCAGTACCGCAGTTATCTGCTGCAATTTGGCGGCATTTTTTTCAAACATCCACTTTGCCCTGGAATCCTCGGTCTCCAAAGCAAACTTAACCAGATCAGCCTGCGTCTTCTCCAATCCGGCAAAAAGTGCCTGCCTGACCGAAGGGCAAGCTGGTTTTACGGCATCGTCAAACAAGTCAAGATAAAGTTCACCGCTTGTATTGACCTGTCCCAGAAAAACATTGTCCAGTGACACACCGGCCTTTGAGAGTTCAGTTTGCAGCCAGCCGCTGTTAAGGCCCATTTCAGCCAGGGGATTATGTAAAATATTGCCCTCGAGAATTACCGTTTGCGGCTCCGTCTCAGGCTGCACCTTCCATTCAAGGTCATGGGGAGTAACAGGCTTTTTATCCGCCTTGAGCAACACATTTACCTCACCGTCATTCTCCAGCACGGCAAACTCCACATCAGCTACGCTAAAAACATTTTTCGAACGCAAATTTTTCAGCAATTCTTCTGCAGTTAAACGGACTGATTTAAGGTTTTCTTCCATGATTTTGCCCTGTTTTATCAGGCTTGTTTCTTTCCCCTGCAAAACATCATGCACCGCTCTACTGCGCGTTTCCAGGTAATCAAATATTAAAGGGAACACTATCCAAACTGAGAGAGCCACAAGCCCCGTGATCATACTTTCAATAACATTTGTCGCCATTAATGCCGTGATAACAGCGATAACGGCATAATTGACGAATCGGAAGGGCGTCATTTTAGAAGGGTGTTTTTTGCCTAGTATACGGATAAAAAACAGTGCCGCCGCAAACAGAACCGCTGAACGAAACAGTATCATCAACCGGAAAGGCATTCTCTCACCTCATCATGTCCCCTTGTACTGTGGCTCCGCAAACTCTATTTCCTTCTGCCTCTTTTCCAGGTCGTCAATTATTTCATCCATCTCAGGCAGGGCTGCTGCAAAGGCGGAGCGTGCTTCTTCATGGCGGCTGTACTCCCCGTAGAAACGCAATGTTGCCCGGGCACCCTTCAGCGAAGCTATAGCCTGTTTCAACGGCGTGGCAACGGTCATCATCAGCCCCCCAAACTTTAGTGTCCCGTCATATTATTTTTCATAATCCCCTGTTTTAATACAAAAAAAATAGAACTATGCTCCTGTTTTGCAGGAATAAAAACACCACGCTTCATGCCTGCGTGGTGTTCTTTTCCCTATTCATCACCTGCCGTGTTTTCCCCCGGCTTTGGGCCGTCCTCATCTTCAGTATCATTTTCTTTGTTCATTTCTTCTTCCGCCAGGGCAATGAGGCTTTTCGCCTGCTCCACCAAAGCTTCTTCCCCTTCAGGATTGAGCTCAACTACCTTTTCCCAGTGAGCGATGGCTTCTTTTGAGTTATTTTTTGAGTAGTACAGCAGGACGCCGTAATAATAATGGGACCAGGCATGCTTTGGATCAAGTTCCAGGGCCCTTTTCAGCTCCTCTTCCGCCAGCCCGTCATCTCCGGAAGAATAAGCGGACACAGCCCGGAGGAAATGTATATCTACATTATCCGGCTCCTTTTCCAGCGCTTTGCCATAATAATCCACCGCCTTTTCATAGCTGGAAATTGACTTTTCCGGCTCCGACATGAGGCTGTAGTAAAAACCCAGTTGATAAAAAGTTTCCGCCGTGCGCGTCAACAGATTCACATTGTCCTCTGCCGATTTCAGGTTCTCTTCATATCCTTTTGCCTGGTCCTCCAGCTGCCGGACATAATACTCCAGGGTTTCGTCGTCCCGCGGGGGAGGAGAACTGCTGATAAAGTATGCCAGCACGGATGAAAGAATCAAAGCCGCAACAGCCAGGGTGATAACTATGGCAATAAATCTTTTATTGTTTTTCAGCCTCTTTATTTTTCCTTTATACCTGTACAAACTTGATACCCTCCCGGCTTTGTAGATAATATAAAAGGCAGCCCTAAATTACGATTTATTCGCTTTGCTCTTTTGCAAAACCTTTTTTTAGACAATGAATTTTCTGGCATTTCCGCTGTTTTCCGGCGTATATTTAGGCAAACCAACAAGTGAAACGGGAGATTGACATTGAGAAATTTTACCGTTACAGTCATGGCTGCCTTGCGTTTTCTTTCCGGGATAATTGAAATATGCGCGGCACTTTTAATCCTGTATTATAACAAACCGGAAACGGCATTGCGCATCAACGGAATTCTGGCAATAGTCGGACCTGCACTGCTACTGCTCGGCATAATAACCGGTGCCGCGGGCCTGTCCGGGCACCTGCCTCTTGCCAGGCTTCTGGTGATTTATCTTGGTGCCCTGCTGATTTTTTTCGGTACAAGACAACCCTAAAAGCAAACAGCAGATGTAAGGAATATTTACCCCTGCAATCGGTGAGTCTAGAAGTAATAAAGTAAACGGTGATTTATTTGACTGTATACCATTTGCCAAAAAACCTGCTGTCCTCCCTGCCCGGGCTCAAACAGGTAGAAGAAAGACTGTGTGAGTTAAGTCATTCCGGCGACCAATATACATTACAGTATTCCAAGCCTGTAACCGCCGGTGGAAAACGTTTGCGGCCCGCACTGGTTCTGTTATGCGGCTCCTTCGGCAGTGCAGCCCGCTCCCTGCTCACGGATGTGGCCTGCGCGGCGGAGTTAATTCATGCCGCATCCCTGATCCATGATGATGTTATTGACCATGCCGCTTTCCGTCGCGGCATGCCGACAATTTCCTCCCGGTGGGGAAACCACCGGGCGGTATTGTACGGCGATTTTTTGTTTGCCCGGGCCTTTTACCTGCTGACAAAACACGGAGTGGCAACGGTACTCAACAATATGACCCGGGCAATCAGCCTGATGTGTGAAGGCGAGATAATCCAGTCAAACCTGCTTTATGACTGCAGTCTTACAGAAGCTCAATATTTCAGTTATATTTACAAAAAAACAGCTTATTTCATAGCAGCCTGCTGCCTGTCCGGCGCTCAGGCCGGCGGCCTTTCCCCGCAACATGCCGAACTGCTGGCCAATTTCGGACTCCGGATTGGCTTTGCCTTCCAACTGACTGATGATCTGTTGGATTTTCAGGGGGATGAAAAGTCCCTGGGCAAACAGCCTTTACAGGACCTGCGGGAAGGATATCTGACCTGGCCCGTTATCAAGCTCTTAAAAAGCCCGGACTACGGGGATAAAACCAGGCAGATCATTAAAAAACGTCATTTTACTCCTGAAGACACTTCTTTTATCTGCCAGGCCTTGAATGACAGCGGAATCATCCGGGAAACAAGGGAGCAAGCCCGGGGTTTAATTGTAAGGGCTAAAAGCGTTTTAAAGCCGCTCCCTGCCAGACCGGCTCGCTTCATATTGGCCAGGATTGCCGATTTTATTGTGCAGCGATCATGTTAAAAAACTGCCCTGCAGGCGCAGTATCCGGCAGAGGCGGTAAAGCCAGAGGGTAGTTTTGCCCCCGTCTTTCAGCAGCCGCCGGGCAATTCTCCTACAGGCCGGGGAAGCAGCTTTAGGGTCGGAAAGATAAAGAGCCGGCAGACCGGCAGTTACTGTCCTGTGAAAAGAAAGATGGGGCAGTTTTTCAATCCTTTTACATGCTTCTCTGAAAAAACGCCTCAGCCCCTTTTCCACTGCTGCGGCATCCCCGTAAAAACTGATAAAATTCAAGTCGTTATGCCGCCTGTCTTCGTAGATATCAATAAAATAATCCAGTAATATATGCAGGCCGCAAAGCCAGGGGAAGTAACACTCCAGAAGCTGTGAGATTTCGTCCCTGCCGACAGGACCGGCTGCCGCCCTGGCAGTCAGGACAAAAACGGCCAGGGTTGAGCCGCAGGCAGCCGAAAATTCCCACCAGGCAACACCCTTTTCCAGGCATGAGCAGTTGTGTGCCCAGCGGATTAAATACTCCTGCCGCAGCCTGCAGTCAAGATGCTTGTAAACCTGCAGGTCGGAATACAACTGTACCAGCCGCCTTAAATCGTCACGGACATCATTATATCCGGGCAGCGAAAACAATACCTTGCGGCACTGCATTACCAGGTAATCAAGATAGCCGCCGTCGTTTTGCCAGGGGTAGCAGCAATACCAGTTGTGGAAAGGCTTGCAGTCATCCACCGCCGAGAGCATAGCCCGGTGCAGCATCCGCATTCCGGCTTCATCAGCTCCCTCCACCCTGTCGCACAAATTGTCCAGGTAATCGCTGATTGTCTGCAGGGCCACAATAAAGCTGACAAGCATCCGGCTACACCCGGGAGTATAAAGGGAATAAAAACTGCCGCCCAGGCAGTGAAATTTTTTTTTCATCAGACTGTCCAGCGCCTGCTTGCGCAGTCTTTCGTCAGGAATACTTGCCGCCCTGTGAAACAATGCGGCCAGTTCCCTTTCAACCTGTGGGAAAACACGCAGAAGATAACGGGTAATAAGACTTATTCCTTCGATTGCTGCCGGCAAAATTCTTCCCTCCACAGGTGTTTAGTCATACTATTCCCGGATATAACCGCTTCAAATCACAGTAAAATTTGCCGCTGGCTTGAAAACAGCCCCTGCCTTTCAGTATCTCCCGAAAGGCAGGGGCTGTTCATGGTTAAAAATCTCTTTTCAGCATCCGCCGGATATCTCTAAATGACAGCGACCGGTCAAACTGCAGCAGACCGCGGCTGAAAATGCGGGCACCGAAATAGATAGAGAAAAATATCCCCAGCAATAGCACAGCAAAGGTAGTCGCTATATCCCACCACGGCAGGCTTGTTGCGGCAAGGCGCAGCAGCATTGTTGCCGGCGTAAAAATGGGAATATAGCTTACTACACGGACCCAGGCTGCATTGGGAGAAAAAAGAATGGATGATGAGGCAAAGATAGGGATAAGGGGAACAATTACAACCAGGCCCTGTACCTGGCTGCCCGACTCGGCATCCTTCATGGTGGCACCCATGGCTGCGAAAAGGGAGGCAAACATGACATAACCGCCGAGAAAGAAAAGTATCAGGGGGATGAGAATATCCAGGGTCAGACCCAGTTCTCCCAGGTCAGTGAAACGGCTTACCACTGCCAGCCCTACCGCGAGCCAAATAGCAATCTGGGCTAATCCAAGCAGGCCAAAGCCAATAATTTTCCCAAGCAGTAAATCCAGGGAACTAATTGAAGAAAACAAGATTTCAATGACGCGGTTCCGCTTTTCTTTTATTACCTCGTACATTAAAACCTGTCCTGAGATTATCACAGAGACAAACAGCAAAACGCTAAAGATGAAAGGAGCAAGAATTGTCGCAATAGATGTTTCTTCCCCTTTTATACTTTGCGCCTGCAGCTGCACCGGTGCAGTTAAGAGACTTTTCTCCTCGGCCGTCAGGCCGATTTTTTCCATCCTGTAAATAGCCAATGCCGCCCTGACCGGCTCATTAAGAATCCCTACATTCATCTCTTTGGCATCACGAACGTAATATTTAATCAGTCCGCTGGCAACACTGTCAGGGGTAAAGTAAAGATAGCCGTTTAGTTCACCCTCTTCTACAAGTGTATCCAATTCGCTTTGCTGACTGGGTTCACCCAACGATAGTGTAACATTTGTATCGGCAAAACATAATTCCAGATAAGGGAAAAATTCCCCGGTTTCATCAATTACCGCAATCTGCAGTTCTTCTCCGGAAGTAGCGGCAGAGGAAAAATAGCCGATTGCGCCGCCTAAAACCATAATCAGTGGCATCATTAAAGTTGTTATGATAAAAGTCGGGCTTTTCAGGTTTTTTAAAAATTCCCAGCGGAAGACTTTCAGCACATTAGACCACTTCACTTGCTTCACCCCTTTCACGGACAGTTTCAATGAAAATTTCATGCAGCGGCGGTTTCTCCACAGTGATGGCCTTTACCGTCAACCGGCCGCCAATTTCCTGCAGCAGGGCATTGACGCCTGCACTGCCGCTGTAGCGCATCACCAAAAACCCGGGTTCTTCCCTGATAATACGCAGGCCGGGAATCATTTTCAGAAAGCTGCTGTCTTCGGCGGGAGCGAAGCGCAGCTCTACTATACTTTCCTTGTAACTGTCCTTGATATCCTGCAGCTTTCCTGAAAGAACTTCACGTCCGTGGTTAATAAGAAAGATAGAATCGCATAACTCTTCAACCATGTTCATCTGATGGGCTGAAAGCAGTACGGTAGTCCCGCCTTCCTGCAGCTCCCGGATAATATCCTTAAAAAAATCCTGGTTTACCGGGTCGAGCCCTGAAAAGGGCTCGTCAAACAAGACAAGCTCCGGGCGGTGCAGTATCGAAGCAATAAACTGTACTTTCTGCTGCATTCCCTTGGATAGTTTCTCCAGCTTCTGGTCACTGTAAGCAGCCAGGTCAAGCTGTTCCAGCCACTGTCCGGCTTTTTGCCGGGCTTCCTTTGCCGGCATCCCTTTCAGACCTGCCAGGTAGATTAAAGTATCAATGACCCTGGCATCGTCATAAAGGCCCCTTTCTTCAGGCAGATAGCCGATTCTGGCCTTGTCAAGCTTTTGGGGGCGACCGTTGAAATAAAAGCTAATCTCCCCGCCATCGGGGGCAAGTATACCCATCATCATCCGGATTGCCGTGGTTTTGCCGGCACCGTTCGGGCCAAGCAGACCCATGACTTCGCCTTTGGTTACGCTTAAACTGATTCTGTCAACAGCTTTCTTGGCACCAAAATTTTTACTAAGTTCTCTGACATCAAGAATTTTCTCCATCTAATTTTATGCATCCTCCATTTTTACTGGTTTTCAGCCGGCTTGGCTGTGTTTGAACTATAACAGTCTTATGTTCCACCGGCATGATTATTGCCATCCACAACGCACAGTAATATTATACCATTTAAGGGAAAGTAAACAATAGATTATTATTTTTCTCCCCCGCTGCTATACCGTCAATTACTCGAAAACGCTGTATAAAAAACTGGGCCCCAATTATTAGGAGCCCAGGTATACAGTTTTTATTTTTTCAGTTGTCCACTTGACAGGGAGCAATTCAAGCCTGCGGCTTTTTACTGTTACATGTTTTGTTTTTTGGTATGGTTGAGGAGGCCGCCGTCCGTGACAATTTTAATCTGGCGCGGGGACAGGCCGTGGCGGACGGTAAAGCTCTTTCCGCCGGTCAGGTTATGCACAGTCAAAGTTTCACCCTGCAGCTGTACACGTAAATCCCGGATTTCCAGCAGGTCATCCTGCCCGATTTTATCATAGTCTGTTTCAGCGGTAAATGTCAGCGGCAGGATGCCGAAGTTTACCAGGTTGGCATGGTGGATACGGGCAAAGGATTTGGCAAACACCGCCTTTATCCCCAGGTACATGGGCGCCAGGGCAGCATGCTCCCGGCTGGAACCCTGACCGTAATTATGTCCGCCGATTATTGTCCCGCTTTTTGCTGCCTTGGCCCGGTCGGCAAAATCAGGGTTCAGGGCAGAAAACACATACTCACTTATTGCCGGGATATTGGAGCGCAAGGGCAGAATTTTCGCTCCGGCCGGCATAATATGGTCTGTTGTAATATTATCTTCCACCTTCAGCAGTACTTTTATCTGTAAAGTATCGGGCAATTCCTTGTTAACAGGCAGGGGCTTGATATTGGGGCCCCGAATAACTTCCACCTTTTCCGGGTTTGCGGCAGGAGGAACTATCATGCTGTCATCAATAAGAAATACCCGCGGCATCTCCACCGGCTGGTAAGCACCCAAATCACGCGGGTCGCCCAGCCGGCCGGTCAGTGCCGCATAGGCGGCCGTTTCAGGCCCGGTCAGGTAAACCTTGGCGCTGGCGGTACCGGAACGCCCCAGGAAGTTGCGGTTAAATGTCCTGACAGAAACGGCGTCGGTGGCAGGGGACTGTCCCATCCCGATGCAGGGGCCGCAGGCCGTCTCTAAAATGCGGGCGCCGGCGGCAATAATATCGGCCAAAGCCCCGTTTCTGGCCAGCATCTCAAAGACCTGCCGGGAACCGGGGGCTACTGCCAGGCTGACGTCCTTATGTACTTTTTTGCCGCGCAGGATATTGGCAACCTGCATTAAATCAGTATAGGAAGAATTGGTGCAGCTGCCGATAATCACCTGATCGACTTTCAACCCCGCAAGGTCCTTTACCTTCCTCACGGCATCGGGGCTGTGGGGGCAGGCAGCCAAGGGCTCCAGTTCATCCAGGTTGATAACCAGTTTTTCATCATATTCGGCATCTTCATCGGGCAAAAGCTCCGTCCAGTCTGAAGCCCGCTTTTGTGCTGCAAGAAAATCACCTGTCACCTCATCACTGGGGAAAATTGATGTTGTAGCTCCCAGCTCCGCACCCATATTGGTAATGGTTGCCCTCTCCGGCACGGAAAGACTCTTTACACCTGGTCCGGTATATTCAATAACTTTGCCCACACCGCCTTTAACCGTCAGGCGGCGCAGCACCTCAAGAATTATGTCCTTAGCAGATACCCAGGGCTGCAGTTTCCCCAGCAGTTCCACCTGCACCACCCGCGGCATGGTCAGGTAGAAGGGTCCTCCCCCCATGGCAACGGCCACATCAAGCCCGCCCGCGCCAATGGCCAGCATGCCGATACCGCCGCCGGTCGGTGTATGGCTGTCCGAACCGAGGAGTGTTTTCCCCGGTACACCGAATCTTTCCAGATGAACCTGGTGGCAGATACCGTTGCCCGGCCGGGAAAAATAAATGCCGTATTTTGCCGCTACCGTCTGCAAATAACGGTGATCATCGGCATTTTCAAAGCCGGTCTGCAGCGTATTATGGTCAACGTAAGACACAGACAGCTCGGTTTTTACCCGGGGAATGCCCAAAGCTTCAAACTGCAAATAGGCCATGGTCCCCGTGGCATCCTGGGTAAGCGTCTGGTCAATACGAATTGCTATTTCAGATCCGGGCTTCATATCGCCGGCTACCAAGTGGGAAGCAATAATTTTACGTGTCAGATTGTCTCCCATAACAACTCCCCCTTTGCAGTCTTCTTCTGAATTTATCATACATCGGTCCGGCCTGTCAACGGCAGCCGGCCTGCTTTTGCAATCCATGAAAGATTATTTCCCTGTTGTTTTAAAACTGCAAAAAGCTGTTGCAGCTGTTGTCAGATATTTATTAAGATAGCAGGAATTATTATCTAATGCAGAGAATTATTAGGGGCTGCTTCCCGGAAAATCCGCCGGATAACAGGAGTAAACGGAATGATCCTAATGTTTAGGTTGCTACAAAAAAATTCCGGCCTCTGTAGCCGCAAAGATATACGCAGGTGATTTCGATGATCGAAATTAAAAGAATGGCTGTAAATGACACTGCCGAAGTTGCAAAACTTTATAATG
>FZPS01000016.1_pt51 | contig 16594 bp, 11 predicted proteins | sample 1817821 | NCBI WGS metagenome assembly FZPS01 (sample SAMEA104158645, study PRJEB21678) | metagenome | place: Germany | collected 2015-04-21
AAATCCAAAGCCGGCCGCATCATTCCGAAATAGTTGCCAATGTGCAACTTGCCCGAAGGTTGAATACCCGATAAAATTCTCATCATCTCACTCTTTCCGCATAAACACCGCGCATCCTACCCCCCCACCACCCCCACGAAAAGCGAAAAGAACACCCCCGCCTATTCCTTGGTCAAACCGTAGGACAAGGCATCCGCCACAAAAAAACTGATCAGCCCGCCACCGTCTCGATTACGGCGTATCCGAATTGCCTGATTGTCCCTTCCATACGATGCCAGCGCGAGCATCTAAATCATTCTTCCGACGAGCGGCTCGCACCACTCCCCGAATTTCCTCCTCGACTCCCCCCATATTGGGTTCCGAAAGCATCGCATGTTGAATGGTTCCGATATTGGCACGAATCCATGCGTCATCTTCGGTGTGCTCTTTCCCGGTGTCGGCTTTTGCATAGGCGAATATGGCAGGCAAAGAATACCGAAAGAGATACTCGATTTTGGTATACATGAGCATCAAATTGCAGGTTTTTGCGGAATAATAGTAGTCGGGGAAAACCCTAAAAATGGAGGCGAAAGCTTCGTCTTCCATCGTATTTGCGCCAGTAGCGGCATATGCAAGGGCATAAAATTGAATCCGATGGGCCTCCTCTTTGGACACGGAAGCCTGAACCCCTTGAATTTGTTCGGACCACAACCTCTCCCTCTCTTCAAGTTCAGAGCTTGTCCAGCCCGTTTCTTCCTCAACCGAGCCCCTCCATGCCGCAATTGGAATTTCATAATTCAGGGCACGAGAGAATCGTTGCTCCAGTTCGTCCGATATTTCTGGAGCCGTCAACACGGCCCGAACTAAACTAACATATATGACTCGGGCGGTCATGTCAGCCAAAGCGAGATTGCGATATCCGCCTTTCGTAGCAAGCACATCAAGCATGTCCTGAAGTTGGCCAATTCGTTGAATGGTTCCCTCTGACGAAGGTTCCGGCCAGCCGGAAATGCGGTCTTCATAATTTCGCAAAAAATCAAGTGCCGCTTGACCTGCGGTCACCCCTTCCGGGTCAGAACGGAGATCCTCGGGCCATTCTGTCAATGCCTCCGGGGAGGAAAACCATATAAGAATATCCTCTCCGTTGACATTCTTATCGACAGTCCAAAACGATCCCGCCTGAACAGCCATTGCCCATAGACCCACCAATACTCCAATGGTCTTAACTCCGCCGCTGAATTTCACTTGTGCCTCCTATTCTCCGATAGAGAAGTTATAATGGATGTTATCTGTCGTACGCTCAAATTGAAGACCGGACTGGAAGGTTCTTCCCGCGGCCCCCAACGTGTTATACCCAGCCTGAACAATTGCGCCCGCCGTGTTATACGGGCTTTTAATGTTAAAATCGTAAGAATCCACGAAAGAACCGCTGTATGTCACCTCCAAGACGGCTCCGTCGAGTTTCCGGACCGTTGCAGACATCGTTCCAGTCATGCCCCCGATCCCGCACCCATCGCCTTCAAGATAGATGGTTCGGGGCAGTTGCTCATTGGTGAAGAACGTAGAGCTTAAAGCAATCGGCACGCCGCCGGTGGGCGTCCAATAGGCCCCCGCGCGGTGAGATTCAGTTGCATTTGACCATGCCAGACGCCAGGCAGGGTTTGCCTCAAAACCAGCGGTTTTCGTGCGGCGTCCGGGTGCAAGGTACGGTCGGCAAGCGGGCTTGCCTTGCCGATGTCCGGCTGGAGGACAATGATTTCTTTTACGCCCCTGCATCTGTTGACATCGGTCACGGAGACGGATGCAAACCCCGGAGCTATTCCTGTAACAAGAGCCGAATTGCTTGTGGTTCCAGAAAGTGACACCCCGCCATAACCGAACCAAGTGTAATTGGATTCACTCCCGCCGGATGCCGTCACGGATATGGTTTCGCCTATGCACACGGCATCCTTTCCGGAAACGAGCACCTTGTAGGCGCGGGTTTGTCGAGCTCTTTTCATACACGGGCATGGAGCGGGTCAAAGGAAAGGAATCTCCCCTGATTCACTTCACAGTCTATTCGGAACCGATATCCACTTGAATGTTGATCTGATTGCTCTCCACTTTCCCCTTAAAACAGTTTGAGCCATACTGATTTTTATAAATAACTGACACGCTGTAGGTCCCCGATTCAAGTTGCTCCCTTAATACATCCGCTAGGTTGAGCGGAATCCCATGAACATCGCCCGGCCCCAACTCAACGTATTGCATAGAACTCTCGTAAAAGGAGACTTTCCCTGAACCCGGTACGGCGACGACTGTTCCGTCAGCCTTCACTAGCTTGAATTCAAAGAAAACCGGAATCGGTGCAAAATGATTTAACAGAGCAACCGTTTCGGTGCTATTATTCGTGAAGATTAGCGCGACTTCAATATTGTTGCTTGTGTATATGACACTGCTGGTGTCAACGGTGTGAAGAGATAATCCAAGCCCTTCAGCCTTCACCGTAGCACCTTCCAGTGCGACAAATAAAACCACGCACACCATCAACTTTGCCTTCACTAGGTTATTATGGGTTCTCATCTGTAACTCCTGTTATTTTACCTTTAAGGATCATATGCTGTCCATGGCTGATAGCATGGGTCCGCTGTGCTTGGTGTATCAACACCTTGAGGCACAACCCACCCGTTGGCTGCAGCCAAATTCTGAACGCTGATAATCGCGGCATTCAGGCTCAATTGACCAGCCGCATAAGGCCTATCGCCAGCACTATCGCCAAGCGTAAACCAGTAAGTCCGACATACCGCATTATGCGCGGCGATCTTAGCATCAGCACCATTTGCGCCACACCGCATGGCCGCAATAGCCAGAGCTTCCGTAGCATGATCATGATATGTGGTTGTAATGGACTCTATGGCTGCTTCAGTCTGTGGCCAATAATGATCACCTATACTGGACCATTCCATATAGTGGTATTCCTCATGCGCTCTGGAAGCGGCTTCGGTATGCCACGCCCCCCTACTTCCGCGATCATAGTACCCTTTCATAACCGTCACAGCGTCAACGGCCTCTGCTTCCGTCGTTGGGGGATTGGCAATTGGACACCGAGATCCCCCCGTATGCACAGTAATATCGACACCTCCATGGATTTTTGAGACTCGTAGCAACCACTTATTGGCATCAATGTCAGCACTTGCGATGTATGTAACTGTGTAATTGCGCTCAACGCATGTTGAGGCACCTGTGCTGCTATCACTCTGATACCCAGCAGCATCCCATGTTATTGTTATTGCCGTATTCGCGGCATCGACAGCAACGGGTACAGATATTGTGTTGCCGCACATCACACGAACCATGCGGCTTCCAGATGTGGAAAATGTCACCTGCTTTTCAGGCCCAGAACCAGTCGCATCACCCCCCCATTGTGGAAATCCAGCAGGCCAGCCTGCGCCAGCAGGAGAAGGCAACGCTCGAAACGTAATACTTGTATCCTTACCTATGTCCGAAAATGAGGCTGGTACATCAGTCCAAATGCCGTTCAGTTTATACTGAATAGTGCCTACTTTGACTACGCTCACCTGAATGTTGTCGGTGCAGTTTGGTTGTCCGGAGTAGCTCCAGCTCAGGGTGGTGGTGCCGGGCGCGATGCCTTCAACATAGAGATTCGTGCCGTTGAAGCCGTGGAAGGGAGTAACAAATTGCGTCAAGGCAGTTCCGCCGGACGGGGCCGCGTAAATTTGCACAACGGAAGAATCCCAAGTCAAAATCAGATTGCCTGGCGAGCCGTATGGACCGCATGCCTCCAGGGTAAGCATGGTGCGTGGTACGTTGGTATGGACGGTGCGGTTGGCGATGGACCCGCCGGGGGACTCCTCGTCGGCTTCGGCCACGCCCGCAAGAGTGGCGTTCGCGCCGAAGATTTGAAGGGGAATATTCGTCACACAGTCGGAGAGGCCGACAACGGAAAATGATGCCTCGCCCACTCCACAGCCGTCGCCTTCGAGATAGATGGTCTGAGGCAGTTGGGCATTGGTAAAGACCGTTTCGCTCAAGACGATGGGCACGCCGCCGGTGGGCGTCCAAAAGGCTGCTGCTCCGGTGAGTTCAAGTTGCATCAGGCCGTTCCAGTCGGCGGGCAAGGTCTGTTTCAATAGCAAAGGCTCCCGTGCGGCGTCAGGATGCAGGGTGCGATTTGCCAAGGGGGCAACCGTGCCAATGTCGGCCTTTAAGACGCTGGCGGTCACGCGGTCGGAAAGAGGGATGCCTGTGGCTTCGACCTCAATCCAGGCATCCCGCATGCTCTCGCTGTGGGTAAGGCCTTCGACCTCCATCGCCGGGATGTAGTCGCCCTCGTAGAACTGGGTGCCGGAGTCAAGAACGTTGCCTTCAAGGTAGATGGTTCGGGGCAGTTGGTCATTGGCGAAGAACGTTGAGCTTAGAGCAATCGGCACGCCGCCGGTGGGTGTCCAAAAGGCTACCGCTCCGGTGAGTTCAAGTTGCATTTGACCATGCCAAGACTCCATCAGCGCGTTTGACTCCCTTGGGATGCGCCGTCAATAATACGCCCCCGCGTCGCCCAATCATAAACATTGCTCGAAGTCAGATCCCCCTTTGCATCCCATCGCATCTCTAATGACAGCGTTCCTTCGAGACGTCTTGCATAGTCAATGGAAAAAGGACCATTTGTATACACGAATAACACTTCGCGGGAATCAGCCCAACAAAAATCACGGAGCACTCCACTTTCAGGATAAAAACTCATTCGAAAGCTACGCGCAACGTCCCTCTGCTGTAGTGCCGCATCTAGATAAGCGATTGCCTCAACGGAACCGACAACTGCGTTTGTTTTGTATGGAAAGATAGCCCAAACAATGGACTGGGCCTTATCCTCATGCGTCAACCAGATCGAACGACTGAACCTGTTTACTCTATAATCCCTAGCCTTCAAAATTCGGTTTACTGACAAAACAGCATTGCTCACGGCATCGACTAGCGGCAGGAGGACTGGATGTTCAATGCTCAATGCACTAGGCATGAATGTGATACCAGTGGGTATCATCTGCGACGGTGAATTTTCTTGCATGACGGCGGCACTGCGAGTATCCCTCACAGGGGGAGCGTTGGGCGCAGACGATTCGCGCACCATCTCTGCTCTAGCAACGGCTCCCCCCCCAACTGCTTCTTGTTGATGTGGAGTGGCCGGAGGACGTATCCCTGACTCTCTGGCCAAGTGCCCCACAAAGAAAAATGCTGACAGTAGGCCCATCAGGAACAGGGCGACTACGAATAACTTGGGTTTGACCTTCATTAATAATCCTCAATGTGTGTTTAACCAACTTGAAAAGACCCAAGGAGTACTCACTCCGGAAGCGTCCATCGTGTAGATATTGACAATCTCGCCAATGCCAATGGCGTAGTCGGTACAGTTGTAATTTAAAAGATTGTACCAAGGCGGACTGTCATCACTAGCTTTGACCTGTGGCAAAGCAAGCGCCAAGGAACTAAAACAGATAGGGTATTCTTTCCAGCCGGATGGCCAGTGCGCTCCCACCGCGCCGGCACCTAAACGCACATCACCCGCACAGTTTGCATTTCCTGCTATGGAAGGCCAGAAACCTATTTCCTGCAAATACGGCCTCAAATGTTGAGGGATAAGTTCCCTCGCGTAGGCATCTAATGAATATCTCCCCCAACTATGCCCCACGTCAATATTTTGTAAATCTCCTTCGTCAGCAAAGAGGCCTACTTTTGCTTCATAGACGTAAACGGTTGTCTTAAGTCCCGAATCTGTACCGCCGCAGGTAAAGGTAAATTCTGTTTTTGAAGCTCCTGCTGAACCAGCTCGGCTAATGGTTCTTGTTAGCTTTTCAGTACCGATGCCACCCTGAAGAGTCCAATCGGCAGGAAGCTGACTCTCGGAAAGACTGGGTGCAATAGTTGCACGCACCGTGACTGGGATAACGGGATACTCCATCGGTTCGGCAATGGGAACAATAAAAATCCGTGTCTTCGAATTACCATCGCCATCGTCGATTTCTTGGAGATTGGGCATAGAGTCCGGCTGAATGGTCTCCACTCTAATAACGCTCACCTGAATGTTGTCGGTGCAGTTGGTCTGCGCGGAATAGGTCCAGTTTAGGGTAGTGGCACCGGGCGCGATGCCCTCCACGTAAAGATTCGTGCCGTTGAACCCATGGAACGGAGTGACGAATTGCGTCAAGGCGCTTCCGCCGGACGGAGTCGTGTAAATGTTCACAACGGAAGAATCCCAACCCAAAATCAGATTGCCCGGCGAGCCGTATGGGCCGCAGGCTTCCAAGGCGAGCATAGTACGTGGGACGTTGGCGTGAACGCTGCGAGCGGCGATGAATCCGCCGGGGGATTCTTCATCAGCTTCGGCCACGCCCGCAAGGGTGGCGTTCGCACCGAAGATTTGAAGGGGGGTATTGGTTGCGCAGCCCCCGGAACCAGCAATGGAGAAACTGGCTTCGCCCATTCCGCAGCCGTTGCCTTCGAGATAGATGGTCTGAGGCAGTTGGTCATTGGCGAAGAACGTTGAGCTTAAAGCAATCGGCACGCCGCCGGTGGGTGTCCAGTAGGCCACTGCGCCGGTGAGATTCAGTTGCATTTGGCCATGCCAAGCGCCGGGCAGAGTTTGCTTCAAGACCAGCGGTGTTCGTGCGGCATCCGGGTGCAAGGTACGGTCGCTCGACGACCGACTTCCGCAAATCGCGATTCCCCGCAACAGGCCCATTACACCCGATTATTACGAGCGGAGAGCCTCTTCTTATTCATTTTCCCCAACAAGAATCTGATCTAATTCTTGTGCCAGCTTCATGGTTTCTACCCGCGTATCTATTGAGCGAATACTGACCGTCACATTGGCACGAATGAAGTGTACTCTCTCTTTCAACTTGTCAATTATGCAAAGATCACCAGGCCCCTTTTTATCAACTTCATATCGCTCAAGTAGCAGGGGCATTGGCAAGGAGTTCATTGCTAATTCTTCAAACAAGGCTGATTGCGCTGCTCTGGGTGTCATCCGATATTTGACTCTGCCAAAGGCTTCGACTACGTCCTTATCATTCAAAAAGGTCAACTCTTCATCTTGGTTGTTATCGTTGCCTTCTTCCTTTTGCCAGCGCCTCACCGTAAGGTTGCCCGTCTTCGTGTGCTTTAGCGCCGTTAAATCGTTACCATGACGAGGTGAAAAAATCTCATCACTAGCCGCCTCAACATTCAAAGCCGACATAAGTGCAGATGCTCTTTTTGACATAAATTCCTCTCTAGCTTCACTCGGGGAGAGCATCAATACACCTATTAATAATGCCATATATGCAGTCTTCATTCGATTTTCCTTTCTCAATCCAACAGCTTCATTGCAGATTGCTTACAGAACCCCCGATAATGTTTGCTATATCACCCGCTGACTTTGGTGCACACCATGGCGGATTAGCTTCTGCAGGTGTCGACGTATCAACGGTATCAGCGACATATTGAGCCTCAGTTTTCGTGCCTGTATGAGGCCCTACACATGCATCATAGGTGCACCCCTTATAGTTGGCAAACGCATGATTGCCGAATGCAGCTCTAACATACTCGACTTGATTGGAATCTGCTATTTTTCCGCCAGTGATGTTGGGATTCCCATAAAATGGATTGTTGCAGTTGCCTTCTCCTACAAGATTAACAGTGTTGATATAACCAAAAGGATCCATAAAGCGATATGTAACGTCAATGCCAAGCAATGTGCCTAAAGCGCATACCCCTGAAGCTTGATCGTAGCAGTTGACAATGTTACCGAGAGACTTATCCATGTACTTAGTCAGTTGCATGGTCCCCCCAAGGTAACTCGACGCATAGGTGCTATCTCCCGCAACAATATCGTACGTTAAGCCGTGACCAGTGTGCAAATAGCTCGTGATGGCAGCTAAAGCATCGGAATCAGTTTTGTTCTGACCACCAGCCGTTTCGATCGCAAATATTAGTGCCTTGACCCAAGCGTTTCGCTGATTCCCGAATGTGTTGTTCCATGGGGGCATCGGCTCGTTCAAAACCGTGTATACGGTATGCGGACCGGAAGCATCGAAGTTGCAAGCCACGCTTGCGCCGTTAATATTTTCCGCTTTCCATTGCCATGCATCGACAGTGGTCTTCTTAACAACATTGGGCGTGTTCCCGGAAACAGGAAACTCAACGTAGCCATTCGCATCTCCCAGAGAAACTCCACCGGAGAATATTACCGCTGTCTTGACAACATCACCAAGAGAGCCATTCGAATCTATCGAAACCGCCCATATGTCGACACTCGTTATGCTATCGGGTTGCACAGTAAACCGAGCTTTGATCGTCACCGAATTGTCGGCCGTATAGACCACCGGATGATTTGCCCCACCTTTGACCCATTCTCCATTCGAAATGTCTATCGGTGTGGTGTAGTCCTGTCGTATGTTGATGGCATCACTCGCCGAAGACGCCGTGTCGTGATTGAACTTGATGTTCGTCAAATCCACCTTAAAGACACTCACCTGAATGTTGTCGGTGCAGTTGGTCTGTCCGGAATAGCTCCAACTCAAGGCGGTGGTGCCGGGGGCAACGCCCTCCACGTAAAGATTCGTGCCGTTGAAACCGTGGAAGGGAGTAACAAATTGCGTCAAGGCAGTTCCGCCGGACGGGGCCGTATAGATGTTCACAAGGGAGGGATCCCAAGTCAAAACCAGATTGCCCGGCGCACCGTATGGGCCGCAAGCTTCCAGCGTAAGCATAGTGCGGGGGGCGTTGGTGTGGACGGTGCGGTCGGCGATAAATCCGCCGGGGGATTCTTCATCGGCTTCGGCCACGCCCGCAAGTGTGGCGTTCGCGCCGAAGATTTGAAGGGGAATACTCGTCACACAGTCGGAGAGACCGACAACGGAAAATGATGCTTCGCCCATTCCGCAGCCGTCGCCTTCGAGATAGATGGTCTGAGGCAGTTGGGCATTGGTAAAGACCGTTTCGCTCAAGACGATGGGCATGCCGCCGGTGGGCGTCCAAAAGGCTGCTGCTTCGGTGAGTTCAAATTGCATCAGGCCGTTCCAGTCGGCGGGCAAGGTCTGTTTCAAAAGCAAAGGCTCCCGCGCGGCGTCAGGATGCAGGGTGCGATTCGCCAAGGGGGCAACCGTGCCAATGTCGGCCTTTAAGACGGTGGCGGTCACGCGGTCGGAAAGAGGGATGCCTGTGGCTTCGACCTCAATCCAGGCATCCCGCATGCTTTCGCTGTGGGTGAGGCCTTCGACCTTCATCGCCGGAATGTAGTCGCCCTCGTAGAATTGGGTGCCGGAGTCAAGAACGTTGCCGTCCAAGTCGTAGATGCGCAACCGGACAGTGTCGTAGCTCAAGACAATATTGCTGGCGTAACCCCAGGTGTTTTCCGGCCCGGTGATACTCAAGAGGTGCCGCGAGGCATCCGGGTGGGCGCTTTTATCGGCCAGCAGGAAGCCAACGCTTTCCTCCGAGGCTTCGGGAACGTCCGCATCAAGGTCCAGAATGGCCGGAACGTTGCGCAAAACGATGTCCGCTCCATATTCCGAGGGGTTTTCGTTTTCCCAAGTGGTCCGTCCGTCAATAATCTTAAACATAAAATTGGTTTTGCCGTTTGGCGTGATGCAGTACACGCGGTTGGTATAAGGAAACTCATCGGGATTGAGCCATTGATAGGAAGCGGTACAGGAAACACTGAACTTCTCAATCACATGACCGCCCTCGATAACCCGGACCATGATGGGCGGGCAATTGGTCCGCGCCTTTATATGATAGATAAGGATGGTGCCGTAGCCGATGTCATCCTCATCAATAGTGCCATTCGCAATATCCCCGTTTTTCAGCCACAGATACGGCCGCGGGTCCACGTCGTCAGCATCGAAAGGATTGGTGAGATTGTCCACTTCGACAGCGTTGGGAATGCCGTCGCCCTCGGGTTCGTCGGAATCCTCGTCACCGTCGGGCATGCCATTACCGTTGCTGTCAGGGGAAAGTGGATTCAGCCCGCCCGCCAGTTCCCATCCATCGGGAATCCCGTCGTTGTCGCAATCGGAATCGAGCGGGTCAGTGCCGCTGGTCACTTCGTCGGCGTCATTGCCACACGGCGGATAGTTCGCGTCCCATGGGAAGGCGTCTCCGTCGGTGTCCACGTTGTTCGGGTCGGTACCCAGCGCCGTTTCCGCGGCATCGCTCAAGCCGTCAAAATCGCTATCCACCTCGTCAATGCGCGTACCGCCTTCAAGTGGGAAAAGCCCTCCCGCGATTTCTGCAGCGTTGGAAAGTCCATCGCCATCCAAATCCAGATAATTGCCCTGCGTGTGGGGAATCCACAAAGCCGCGGAAACATTTTTCCAGTCGCCCGCATGGTCCGTGTCATAGCCAACCCATGTCCGTCGAATGACCCAATTCGTCCGAGGCCGCAAGATGGGCAACTGCTCGCCGAAGCCGTCAAGAGAGAATCCATATTCATTGGTAAAGCCGTAGAACAAAGCATCCGCCACATGGAAAACAGGCTCGGGTTTTACCAGGCGGATGCCAAAAAGTCCCGCCGGCGTGAAGGAACTGTTGGGCAGGTAGAGATTGGCCTGAAAATCCCCGTTGGTTCCGTTGCCGATTACCATGAAGTCCCCAGGGTCCAAAACCGTTCCGGGCGGGAATGTAAAAACATTCGTCCAGCCCGATGGTCGTGCCGTTTGCAATCGGAACCCCGCCAGCGATTTCGCATGCTGCCCCACGTTGAACAACTCAACCCACTCCCGGCCCACTTCGCTTCCCGGCGGCGGCGGAATCGGCAATGCCGCATTGATAACAATCCCGAAAAAGTCTCCGTCATCCAGCGGATCGGTGCCCAAGGCGATTTCCCGACCGTCCGAGTGACCGTCGCCGTCCGTATCAATGCTTTGCGGGTTGGTGTGGTGAACAAAGATTTCAGCGCCGTCGGTCAACCCGTCGCCGTCGGTATCCTGCCGATTCGCCACGGCATAAAACCGTATCCGCGCGTTGCTGGATATATTCGCGTCCTCGTACACACCAGCGCCATTGGTCAGAACCAGATTAGTCGTCAGACATTCCCACGCGCTTTCCAGCCCGTTAAACGCTGGCGACACCTGATGCCAATGGATATTGGTGCTGGTGATAACTTCATCGTTTTCATTGGTCCAAACCACCACGGAAACGCTGGATGTGTGCCAGACGGTATAGGCGAAAATCTCGGCCATGTCCGCTCCGTTCGTCACCGTAAGCAGTATGTTTCCGCTGGTCAGACTTTGCATATCCGAAAAGCCGAACTCTCCCGCCTCTAATCCCCTCGTTGCCGCGCCGCCGGACTTGGCCGAACGCGATGCGTTGTGGCGCGCAAGAGATTCCTCGATGCGCCTTTCGGTATAAAGGTACGGCTCGACATCTTCAGCGGGCAGTAAATCCAGTTGCAGAATCACGCGGGATGGGTCGGCATCCGCTGGCCACTCACGGACGGTTCCATCAACGGGGATGGCCGCGATTAGCTCCCCCTCGGCATTGTAAATGAGCGTTTCCCGTGTCTTGGGGTCTTGAATCAGCGAAAGCGGATAAATCACCACGCTGTTTTTATCCTCTCCTAAAAGCCTGTCCAAAAATTGGTCGTCAAAGTATTGGGCATCAAACGGCGCGACTGGCGGAAACATTGGCTGAGTCCAAACAAGCCCCGGCGGAGTAATCCGGTTGAACATGCGACGCTGGACTTCCGCGCCCTCCGCCAAATCCTGAATATCCAGAACCTCATGCCCCATGAAATCGGCGAATTGTTCAGCATCAACGGGCGCGGGCTTTTCGGTGCGGGAAGCAGCCGACGCAAAGGCGACAAGGCACAACACACCATAAAGAACGGCGATGCTGCTCCCGATGGCGGTTAGTTGATGCTTTCTCAAATTTTTCATTGCTCATGCTCCTAGGGTGGTTGGCATGAACTTGGTGACGCACAAACTGGAAAGAGGGCACGACACCGAGCTCATGCCTTACCTGAGGGACCGCGAAGCCCCACCTACAAAACACAAGACAAGGAGCCGCGCCCAGGTGGGCGCGCCTCCACAGCCTCGTCTTGTAGGAGAAAATTCGCGGTTTTCAGATAAAACGATGACTGCGTAAAACGCAATAAACTCAAAGAACTAAACGAGTCCAGACATGATTCATGTCGGAACTACCAAACTTATCGCAGAAACCTACTCGGCTGGCTAGAAAAAATATCGCGGCGGTGCATGGGGTGAGTAAAAGGAGCTAGTTTTATATGCGCGGGGATGCGAGAATGCCGGTTGTGATGAGTAGGCATGGTAGCCAAGGAGTGGGTTATGAATGAGTCTGAATTGAGTTCAATGTCATTGCCGCCGCCGAGGGGCAAGTCGCCGCGAAACGTACACACGCCCAACGATTCGAGTTTGCGGTGGCTGAGCTTGCCGATGCTGGGGGTGCTCGTGTTGATTATTCTGCCGCTGTGGTTTTGGTTCTTTTGCCGAATCGAGCCGGGGGCGGATGAAATCGCTGTTTTGATTCATAAAACGGGCAAGGATTTGCCGTCGGGTCAAATTCTGGCGCTGGAGAAAAATCAGAAGGGCATTCAATTGGAAGTGCTGCCGGAAGGGCGCTATTTTAAGAATCCCTATCATTGGGATTGGCGAATTAAGAAGATTACGGATATTCCGCCCGGGCGTCTGGGGGTGCTGACCCGGCTGTATGGCAAGGAGTTGGAGGGCGGACAGATTCTTGCGCCGGAGGGTTACAAAGGGATTGTGCCGGATGTGCTCGGGCCGGGGAAGTATCGCATTAACCCTTATGCGTATTCGGTTCAATTTTTTGACGCCATCACCATTCGTCCGGGTTTTGGCGGCGTGAAGACCGCGCTGACGGGCGCGGATGTTCTGGAGGGGAGCGTTCCTGAGAAAGACCGCAATACCTTTTTGGTGAAGCCCGGCATGAAGGGTGTGCAGGCGGACATTCTCGACGCGGGGACCTATTATCTGAATCCTTACACCGTTGTCGTGACGGAGGTGAATCTGCAAAGCCAGCGGTTTGAAATGAGCGGCGAGGATGCGATTAGCTTTTTGACGGTGGATGGTTTCACGGTGAACGTGGAGGGCACGATTGAATATGCGTTGAGCCGCGATCAGGCCGCGCGCTTGACGCATCAGGTGGGCGACATGGAGGACATTCTCAAGAAACTTGTGCTGCCCAAGGCGCGCGGGTTCAGCCGCATTGAGGGCAGCAAGAATCCCGCCAAGAATTATATCGCCGGCGCCACGCGGCAAAAGTTTCAGGACAGTCTGGAGGAACACTTGAAGGCGCATTGCCGGCCTTGGGGCGTGGATATCAAGTCGGTGCTGATTCGCAATATTACGCCGCCGGACGCGATTGCGAGCATCATCCGCGAGCGCGAGGTGGCGGTGCAGGATGCCAACAAGTACGGCATGCAAATTGAGCAGGCGAAGTCGGAAGCGGAATTGGTGAAGCAGGAAATGCTCGCGGTGCAGAATCAGGAGAAAGTGGCGGCGGAGACGTCGCGCATTCGCGCGGTTATCGCGGCGGAGCAGGAGCGCGAGGTTCGCCTGACCCGCGCCCATCGGGATTTGGAAGTGGCTAAACTCGAAAACGCGGCGGCGCAGGCGCAGGCTGAGGCCAAGCTGGTGCGGGCGCGCGCGGAGGGCGGCGTGATTCGCATGAGGAACGAAGCGGAGGCGAGTGTTATCGCCAACGAGGTGCAGGCGTTTGGCACGGGGATGAATCTGGCGCGCTATGTCTTCTATGGGAAAGTGGGGCCGAAAATCCGCTCCATCCTGAGCGGCGAGCAAGCCGGCGGTTTGGGCAAATTATTGAATGCGTATGCGCCGGCGACGGCGAAAGGGGGTGCTCAATGAAAACCGCTTTTCAAATGCTGGTGACGTTGGCGCTGGTGGTTGCGTGTGTCTGGCTGGTCTGGGAATGGGGCTTTTGCCGCTTTTATGTCAGGCCCGATGAAATGGCGGTGTTGACGGCTAAAACCGGCTCGAAGCTGCCGGTGGGTCAGATTCTGGCCAAGCCGGGACAACGGGGTGTTCAAGAGGACGTGTTGGGCGAGGGGCGGCATTTCCGCAATCCCTGGCTGTTTGAGCGGCAGATTTTGCCGGTGACGTGGGTTCCGCCGGGGAAGGTGGCCGTGGTGACCTCCAAGGTGGGCGAGCCGTTGCCGCCGGGTGAGTTTTTGGCGGAGCGCGGACAAAAAGGCATTTGGCGCAATGTGCTGGGGCCGGGCAAATACCGGATTAACCCGGTCGGCTATCAAATTGATATTGTGGATGCCATCAGCATTCCCATTGGCTATGACGGGGTGGTGACCTCGTTGTCGGGCACGCAGGCCCCGCCGCAGGCTTTTGCGAAGGCGGGCGAAAAGGGAGTGCGGCAGGACATGCTGCAGCCGGGGCTGTATTTTGTGAATCCACGCGAATACAAGGTGGATGTGCTGGAGATTGGCGTGAATCAGGTGTCGCTGATGGGCAAGGATGGCGGCGCGGTGATTACGAAGTCGCTGTTGACGTCCCAGAACGAAGCGATGGGCCGTCTGCAACAAAATGTTTTGCAGGAGCAGCAGGTCAAGCGCGCGAATTACATGAGGTCGGAGGCCAGTTCCGGCATGCGGTTGGGGCGCTTGGAATCGGCGCCCGCGACAAAGGCCGTTGAGACGCTTATGGGGGGGAGAAGAGGACGTCAGACGGTCATGGAAGACATGGCTCCAGCGGATTGGCGCGAGCAGGAAATGCCGGAGTTTTCGTTTGTGCTCAACCAGTTTGTTGAGTTTCCGTCGCGCGACGGTTTTGAAATCAGCCTGGACATGACGGTGGAGTTTGAGCTGCTGCCAAAAGATGTCGCGTGGCTTTTCCGCACCTATGGCGATTTGCCGGCGACGGTGGACAAGGTCATCATGCCGCAGATTCTATCCGTGTCGCGCCTGAAAGGTTCGGCTTACGGCGCGAAGGATTTTATTGTGGGCGAAGGCCGCGAGAAGTTTCAGAACGAATTGACCGACTCGCTGGCGAAAACGCTTCAGGAAAAACGCATTCTGATTCATAACGCGCTGATTCGGCATGTGAATGTGCCCGACCAAATCCTGAATCCGATTCAGCAGGCCAGTCTGGCTCAGGAACAGGACTTGACGAATCAAGAGAAGCAGAACACCGCGCGCAAGCTGGCCGAGTTGAACACGGAATTGAGTCTCATCACTCAGCGGCGGGAACAGGTCGCGCAGGAAACGGAGAAAATCAAGGCTGTGATTCAGGCGGACCAGGAAAAGCAGGTCGCGGAAATTTACGGCGACACGGTTCGGCAGACGGCGGAGATTGAGAAGGAAACCGCCGGGGTACGCGCCGAGCGAATCACCACGCTGGGGCAGGCCGACGCCGAAGTGGTGCGCCTGATTGAGGGCGAGCGGGCCAAGGGGCAGCAGCTTAAGGTGAAGGCGTTTGGGGATCCGGAAGCCTATAACCTGTGGACGCTGGCGGCGGCGCTGGATGATGATTTGGTCATCAACATTCTGCATGCCGGCCCCGGCACGTTGTGGACGGATTTGGAAAAGGCGGGGCTGGCGGAAATCGGCGCGGGGCAGGCCCTCACGCCGAAGAAGAAATAGCGGCGCGCCCGAACCCGGGCTTCATGGCAGGACAACGACTGGCAGACCGTTGCGAACGGCATGGACGAGCTTGCGCGCGTCCCAGTTTGTCAGGCGGAAGCAGCCGTGGGATTCCGTGTTGCTGATGTCCTCTGGCGCGGGTGAGCCGTGGATGCCGTAGCCGGGGCGGTCGAGGCCAATCCAGGCCACGCCCACCGGATTGTTCGGGCCGGGGGGAATACGCAGGCGCTTGCCGATGGCCGCGGCTTCCGGGTCTTCGGAAAATAGCTCTGGATCGAACGTATATTCCGGGTTTTCGGCCCACACGGTCACGCGCAGGGTTTCGTGAACGGGGCGCTTGGCTTTGTCGGCGGCAATGGAGCAGGGGAAATGAGCGACCAGTTGATCTTGTTTGTCGTAGGCCCGCAGCGAGCGTTGTTCGAGGCGGATTTCAATGCGTGAAAGCTCCGGCAAAGGGCGGCTGGTGATGGATGGCACGGTCAGGATGACGCCCGCGGGTGGATTCGGCCAAGGCGCCGCCGGATTCAACTGGCGCAGGGTGGCCCGATACAAATGAAACTTTTCGGCGAGCATTTCTTCGATGCTGGCAAAGCCCATTCGCTCCTGTTGCGAGCGAGCGAGCCATGAAGAGGGGTAGGGGGTGAGAGCCGCGTGGTCGGCCGCAGTGATGGTGTAGGTGGTCAGAATGCCGTTGGTGTTGCCGAGAGTGGCGCGGGTGGCGTCGTCCAGCGTGCCGGTTATCGGCAAGCGGTGTTTCTTTTGCCAGGCGGCGAGCGCATTTTCACTTTTGCGTCCCCAGCGGCCATCTATTCCGCCGGGGGAGAAATGTTCCCGGTCCAAGAGGACTTGCGCAAAGAAATTTGCATTCGGCAGCACGTGTGTGGCTGGGGGTGGGGGCGGCGGCTTTGGGAGCGTGTGATCGCCTCCGATCGGCCGCTGGTCGTCGATGCCGACGGGCTGAATCTGCTTGCCGAGCGCCCGGCGCCGCGC
>FZPS01000153.1_pt24 | contig 16591 bp, 21 predicted proteins | sample 1817821 | NCBI WGS metagenome assembly FZPS01 (sample SAMEA104158645, study PRJEB21678) | metagenome | place: Germany | collected 2015-04-21
GCCTAGTAGATAGCCTAATCTCATGGATAATACCCTTCTCCTTATATCTATAGGGCACTTCAAGGAGTTGACTCTGAATATCCATATCTATTGCTGTAAAGCTGCCCCCATAAAAGGCCACCTCAACAGGTAGATCCTTCCAGAAATAACCAAGGTGCCTTTCTATTATCTCCTCCACATCCTGGGGTCTAGTAGTCGTAGTCATATTTGTTATCTTTTTTTGGTTGCAAAAGATACAGGCATGGGGGCATCCATAGTGGGGGACAAAGATGGGGATGATATACCTTTTACTCATGGAAGATCCCTAACCTAATCAAGGCTTCCTTAGCAGCAAGCTGTTCTGCTTCCTTTTTACTTCTCCCCCTACCCATACCTATTGTTTCATTATTTACAACAACATCAATATAGAATTTTTTATTATGGTCTGGTCCTTCTTCCTTAGTTACTACATACTCCATCTTGGCCTTACCATTCTTCTGAATGACCTCTTGAAGCTCAGTCTTATAATCAATGAAAAGGTTCCCCTTGGCAACAGCATGAACAATATCTGACTCAAAGTTTCTAAGAAGTACTTCATTTGTAGTTTTAAAATCACTATCCAAATAAAGTGCCCCCACAATTGCCTCTGCAGCATCGGCCAATATAGATTCCCTCTCTCTACCCCCTGTAGCCTCTTCACCCTTGCCAAGTAGAAGAAAATCTCCTAATGAGATTTTTTGGGCGGCATAGGCCAAGGATGATTCACATACCACCTTAGCCCGAATTTTGGTCAACTCTCCTTCAGGGTGCTTGGGATATTTGTGGTAGAGATATTGACTAACTATAAGATTTAGAATTGCATCTCCAAGAAACTCTAATCTCTCATTACTTTGAACTATATCCATCTTGTTTTCATTAGAATATGAGCTATGGGTTATTGCTAGATTTAAGAGGCCTAAATCTTTAAACTTATATCCGAGATTACTTTCTAAGTCATGTAGATTAGGTCTCTTTCGCTTTGGTCTACTCATTTTAACACCTCAAATTTATAGCTTATAGATTACTACTCCTAATCTTCACCTAAAGCTTCCTTAATATACTCTATGGCATCTCCTACAGTTTTAATAGCTTCTACATCTTCATCTTCAACTTCTAAACCGAATTCATCCTCTAAGCCCATTACCAACTCCACTAGATCTAGGGAGTCTGCATTTAAGTCATCCCTAAAGGAAGTGTCTAAATCTACACTATCCTCTTCAATATTAAATTGCTCTATAATTAGTTTCATTACCTTTTCTGAAATCATCTTACATCCTCCTAACCTATATTTCTTCCTTAATATTCTCCTCGATGGTAGATATAACATCTTTTTCAATAAAATTGATAGCCTGTCTGATTGCATTTTTAAAGGCATAGTCATTAGAGCTTCCATGGGCCTTAATAATGGGCTGTTTGGTTCCCAATAGGGGAGCTCCACCATACTCCCTGTAGTCTATCTTGCTCTTTAGGGACTTTAAACCCGGTTTTAGCAAGAGGGCCCCAAGCTTACTCTTGGTGTTTTCCATAAAGACTCTTTTAAGTTCATCAAAGAGAGACATTGCTACACCTTCTGTCACCTTTAAAATCATGTTGCCTACAAATCCATCAGCAACTATAACATCTGCCTCGCCATAGGCCATGGTCCTTCCTTCAATATTCCCTATGAAATTGATATTGGTTTCCTTCAATAGGTCATAGGCCTTCTTTGTTAATTCGTCACCCTTGCCTTCTTCGGTGCCCACATTAGCTAGACCTACTCTGGGCCTTTCAACTCCCATAACCTTCTCCATATATATATATCCCATCACAGCAAATTGCTGCAGGTACTCTGGTTTAGAATCGGTATTAGCCCCTGCGTCCACCAATAAGGCTAGTCCCTTTGTAGTAGGGTAGACACTGGTCAAGGCAGCCCTTTTTATGCCCTTAATCCTTTTCACAATAAATAAGCCTCCTGCAAGTAAGGCACCTGTACTACCTGCTGATACAAAGCCGTCTCCCCTACCCTCAGTCAAGGCCTTCAAGCCAATAACCATGGAAGAATCCTTCTTCCTTCTAATGGCTAGGGCAGGGTCATCTTCATTGGTGATTACATCCTCTGCATTAAGAACTTCTACCCTATCCTTCTTGTAGTTATGCTTCTTCAGTTCTTCCAGAATTTCTTCTTCTCTACCTACTATTAATAAGTCTATATCATATTCATTGGAAGCATCAATAGCACCCTTAACTATGGCGGCTGGAGCATTATCTCCACCCATAGCATCCACTATAATCTTCATCTTATTCCTCCTAATAAAGAAGTAAAAACAGTACTGATATTAAATATATATTAGACTTAGAAAAAAATCAATATAATTAATAAGAGATAGTGAATTTTATCACTATCTCTTATCAATTATTCTACTTCTATTACTTCTCTTTTTTTATAATAACCACATGACCTGCATACTCTGTGTGGTAGCTTAGGCTCACCGCATTGTGGACATGAACTTATAGTAACCCTACTAAGTCTATAGGATGAAGCTCTTCGCTTGTTTTTTCTAGCCTTAGAAGTCTTTCTCTTTGGTACAGCCATTAAAAACACCTCCTTATTCCTTAGGAAAAAAATCCTTCAGTAGTTCAAATCTCGGATCAATATAATCATCTAAACAGGTGCATGATTCTTTATTTAGGTCTGCACCACAAACAGTACAAAGACCTTTACAAGACTCATCACAAAGGGTTTTCATAGGTATAGACGAAGCTACTTCCATAAGTATATATTCATCTAAATTTAGAATACCTTTTTCATAATAGATTATATCGTCTTGGTCTTCTTCATCTTCCTCAAAAACACTTTCGTTATCCTCAAGCCTTCCAGATAGGGATGTAGATACTTCCTTTATGGTAGTTTCATAGCATCTATCGCATTTGGCCTCATACTTATACTTTATATCCGCCTGTATCAAATATGAACCCTCTACCTTGTAGATCTCTCCCTTGTAATGGATTGGTTCTATTATCCTTAACCCATCCAACCCTTCTTTAATTGGGTCTGGATCGACCTGATTTTCAAAGGGAAATACACTGTCAGCAAGTTGAAAAGCCTTGACTAAATCAACATTCAACTATTCTCACCTCTTAGACTAACACACCTTATTATACAAAGGTGGTATTAGTTTGTCAAGAATTATCTATTTTGGACCAATTCTAATGTATCCCTTGCAATCATCAATTCCTCGTTAGTTGGAATCACCATAATAGTAACGCCGCCTATATTCTTGCTTATAATAGCTTCCTTACCACTTGCCTGCTCGTTTAGTTCCTTATCAATGATGATGTTTAGACACTCTAATCCATCACATATTAACTCCCTCATGCTGGCAGAGTTTTCACCAATTCCACCTGTAAAGACTAATACATCAATCCTACACATTTGTGCTGCATAGGCTGCAATGTATTTCTTAACCCTATTAGCAAATACTTCTAATGCTAATTTTGCCCTTTGGTTTCCTTCATCAGCAGCAATCTCTAAATCCCTGAAGTCACTACTAATTCCTGAAATACCAAGTACTCCTGAGCTCTTGTTTAGCATTTGATTTACTTCTTCAAAAGATAGGCCTTCTTTTTCCATTATTAATGGGATGATAGCTGGGTCAATATCTCCAGACCTGGTTCCCATAGCAAGTCCTTCTAGAGGAGTGAGACCCATACTGGTATCGACTGATTTACCACCTTCAACTGCAGTAACGCTTGAACCGTTTCCTAAGTGAGCAGTTACGATATTCAAATCCCTGATGTCCTTACCTAATATTTCAGCAGCCCTTTGAGAAACGTATTTGTGAGATGTACCGTGGAAACCATACCTTCTGATCTTATACTTTTCATATAATTCATATGGAAGAGCATAGATATAGTTGTCTGCTGGAATAGTTTGATGGAATGCTGTATCAAAAACTGCTACCATAGGTACTTCAGGCATTAGTTCCTTACAGGCTTCAATTCCCATGATATTTGGTGGGTTATGAAGTGGGGCCAACTCAATATTGTTCTCTATAGCCTTCATAACTTCATCATCTATAATGGTTGAGCTGGAGAAGTCTTCACCACCATGAACTACCCTGTGACCAACAGCTCCGATTTCATCCATGGATTTGATTGCTCCATACTTTTCATCAACAATAGCTTCTAATACTAATTCTAAGGCTCTCTTATGGTCCTTCATTGGTTCTTCGATTATGACCCTTTCCTTACCAGTGGTATCATGTTTAATTCGTGAACCTTCAATACCTATTCTTTCAACCAGACCTTTAGCCAGTACTTCTTCTCCATTCATATCAATTAACTGATATTTTAATGAAGAACTACCGCAGTTAATTACCAAAATATTCATCATCATTCCTCCTAATTGTTCTTTCACTATTACAATATTATTACATTGATATTAAAAAATCAACATTTTAAATCACGATTTTATCTAAGCCCAGTATCTAAATCAATTAATATGTTATAATTATTAAAAACGTAGTGGAGGTTAAGATGAAGGTTTTAGGTTTAATCACAGAATACAACCCCTTTCATTATGGTCATAAATATCATTTGCAAAAGTCTCTAGAAGTAACAGGGGCCAGCCATACCATTGCCATTATGAGTGGTTCCTTTGTTCAGAGGGGTGAGCCCTCCCTAGTCGATAAATGGACCAAGGCTAAAATGGCCATAGCAAATGGTATAGACCTAGTTATAGAACTTCCCTTTGTCTATTCTACCCAAAGTGCAGAGCTCTTTGCCCTAGGTGGAATTAAAGTCATGGATAGCTTAGAAATAGTTGATTATGTTTGCTTTGGCAGCGAAAGTGGAAGTTTAGAACCCTTAAATCATATTGCTGAAATCTTGGTTAAGGAACCAGAATCATATAAAAGTAAGCTTAAAGGATATCTTGACTTAGGTATGTCCTTCCCCTCTGCTAGAAGCAGGGCCCTTATAGACTTTTTAAACCTTAAACCTAGTGTAACCTATGATTATGAGTCTATACTCAAAGAATCCAATAATATCTTGGCCATTGAGTATCTAAAGGCCTTAAAAGTTATAAATTCGAACATTATCCCTTTGACTATCCAGCGTCAAGGCTCGGCTTATAAGGATGAAAAGATAAACCACACCCTATCATCAGCAACAGCCATTAGGAGGAGTATTTTAAATAAGGGACTGGGTTCAGTCAAAGAACTGCTACCTGAGGCCACATATGATTTATTGGCTGACTTTTATTCTAAATATAGGTCCTTCAATGATTTGGACAACTACTTAGCAGTACTAAAATATCTCCTACTAGTCAAAGAAAAGGATAGCTTAAAATCAATCCTGGATATGGAGGATGGCCTAGAAAACCGCTTGGTTGAAAAGTCCTTCGAGGCAAGAGGTGTGAAGGATTTAGTCCAGGAAGTATCCACCAAGAGGTATCCTAAAACCAGGATCCAAAGAATCCTAGTCCACCTCTTAAACCAGCTTAATGGGCATAAGATTCGCTCCCTTTACTCCCAGGAAGTCCCCTATATAAGGTTTTTAGCAGCAAATGAAAAGGGACTTGACCTACTAAGCCATATAAAGAATAAATCTTACGTCCCCATCATAAGCAAATTCTCACATTATAAGGATTTAAGGAATCCTTTAGTAAATGAGTTTATACTCTATGAAAAAAGGGCGACCGACATCTACTTCCTACCCTTCAGTACTAAATATAAATCCAATAATATGGACTACCTTACCTCCCCTTTTATCAAAAAATAACCCCCTCATATTTGCTTTCCTTTACAAATATAATTATGTGAGGGGGTGATTTTATTAGGAAGAAATTCTTTCAGCTTATAATCCTATTACTAATCATTACATTAATTAATAACCCAGCTAGAGCCCTGGACAGTGCAAGAAACGGTTTAAACCTTTGGTTTAATATCCTCCTACCGTCCCTTCTACCCTTCTTTATCCTATCTGAACTGTTCATAGCTTCAGGGCTAGTCCAGTACTTTGGCAGGATGTTGGAACCTATAATAAAACCCATATTTCATCTGCCAGGTGAGGCTACCTTCCCAGTTATAATGAGTTTTTTATCAGGCTATCCTTTGGGAGCCAAACTCACCTCAAGACTTAGGAGCCTAGACATGATAAGTAAGCCAGAGGGTGATAGGCTTATTACTCTGGCCTCCACATCAGGACCCCTCTTTATACTAGGAGCTGTTTTAACAGGTATGCTCTCCATGCCTGACCTAAGTGGGCTTATGATAATACCCCATTATATGGGAGCCTTGACAGTAGGGCTTATATTTAGCCGACTACCAAGGCTATCTGGTCAAAAACAGGTTAAGCAGTTTAAACCGTCAAAGAAAATAGAGAAAGTCAATAATTCTACTAGTTTACCCGACCTTATATCAAGAAGTGTCAAGGATAGTGTAAATTCCATCCTCTTGATAGGAGGATTTGTTATTATCTACAATGTCATTATAGATATGGTACTAGCATCACAAATTACCAGAATCCTAATTCAAAAGGTCTCCCAAGTCTTTATGTTAAACCCCTCCTTATTAGAGGGGATACTTGCAGGACTTATAGAGCTTACTACAGGGTGCAATAGGATATCCCTTGCAGATGTGAATTTACTCTATAAAATCCTTGGTATTAACTTCATAATTGGCTGGGGTGGACTATCCATCTTAAGCCAAGCAATCAGCTTCATATCTCAGACAGATATAAGTGTTAAGCTCTACCTAATCTCAAAGTTATTACATGGATTCTTAGCCACCCTATACACCTATCTCCTATATCTCTTCTTCTACAGGGACTATCTAAATGTCATAGCAGTTGGCAATCCAATAGATTTAGGAATCTTTGATCTTAAGACCTGGTTAGGTGCCTTCTACTCCTTAGGCAGCATCTCCCTAACACTTATTGCTTTCTATGTTTTTATGGCCCTCCTTGTTATCAATATCAAGAAACTAAAAAAAAGCTAAGAGACTAACTTATGCCTCTTAGCTCCCTTCTATTCTCGTTAATTGTTTCGATTAATTCCTTAAGTTGCTCCTGAGTTTCAGCCAATAAACTATCTGCATATTCCATGGCACCTAATCTAATCTCTTTAGCCGTAGTCTGGGCCTTATTTATGATTTCTTCAGCTCTTTCCTGGGCAGCCTTTGTTATGCCTTCTTGGTCAATTAACTCTTCCAGCTTATATTCAGCTTCATTTAGAATATTATCCGCATCCTTCTGAGCCTCGGCTAAAATCCTTTGTTTTTCTTCCTTGATCCATGCAGCCTGCTTGATTTCATCTGGTAATCTAATCCTTATCTCCTTAAGGATATCCAAGAGCTCTTCAGTATCCACCAGAATCTTTTTGGAAAATGGAACGCTTGTCCCATCTTCAATAATATCCTCAATCTCATCAAGAAGCAATAAAATATCCATATCAAAAGCCCCCCTTAAACTTATTTGCTAATGCCTCTTCTACAACCTTGGGTACAAAGCAAGTAACCTTCCCACCAAATGAAGCAATCTCCTTAACGATACTTGAACTTAAAAATACATATTCTGCCCTAGAAACCATAAATATGGTTTCCATTTCAGGGTAGGTCTTTCTATTAACCAGGGCCATTTGCATCTCATATTCAAAATCTGAAACAGCCCTTAAACCCCTAATCACTGTGCTACATCCCTTTTCCTTCACATAGGAAGTCAATAGGCCAGAAAAAGTATCTATTTCAACATTTGGAAACTGCTTAGTGGTTTCCTTTAGTAATCTTACCCTTTCCTCTATTGTAAAGAGATTTTTCTTGGATTTATTGTTGAGTATTGCAATTATAACCTTATCAAATTTTTTAGAACTTCTCTCAATTATATCTAAATGACCATAGGTAACAGGGTCAAAACTTCCAGGATAAATTACTTTCATGACTACCTCCTAAACCGTTTGAAAAAAGTTATCGTTTTACTGCCATATCTTCTGGAATCAGTTCTTTTAAATTCAAAAATCTCCTCATCTAAAATTCTCTGACTTTCATGCTCCACAATTAAGAGACCCTCGTCCTTAAGAATAGGATGGTCATTTAGATTTTTGAAGACCTTATCTAGTAAATCTCCATACCCAAAAGGAGGATCCACATATATGTAATCAAATTCGATACCACTTTTACTAAAATCCCTTATAGCCCTTAAAGCATTAGTTTTAATAACGGTAGCAGACTCCGCCAACCTGGTGTGGGATAGGTTTTCCTTAATAGCAGAAATGCTCCTGGGAGAAACATCTATAAAATAGCACTTCCCAGCACCCCTACTCAAAAATTCTATACCTATGGAGCCAGAACCTGCAAATAGATCTAGGACAAGGGAATCAGTTTTTATCTTTCCTAAAATATTAAATAGGGACTCCTTTACCTTATCTTCTGTAGGTCTAACATCCATTCCCTTGGGTGAACACAACCTATGTCCCTTTCTCATGCCAGAAATAACTCTCAAAATAAAGCTCCTTTATACTTATTTAGCTATATTTTATCATATTATAACCCATAAAAGAACCCATTTTAGTTAATAATCTCCACTTCCCTGAACAATTCATCAAGTCTCTTGGCTAATCCCTCATAGTCTTGCCCATCCAGCCTAGGATTATTATCTATGATAAGCTGGGCTTCAGCCTGGGCTACCTTTAGTATATTTAGATCCCTAAATAAATTTGCAATCTTCAAATCTGGTAGGCCATGCTGCCTAGTGCCAAAAAACTCACCAGGACCACGTAGTTCTAAATCCTTTTCTGAAATAACAAATCCATCAGTAGAACTTTGCATAATCCTCATTCTCTCCATGGCTATTTTAGATCTGCTATTATTAATAAGTATACAGTATGATTGATAATCACCTCGACCAACCCTACCCCTTAATTGATGGAGTTGGGCAAGTCCAAATCTTTCAGCATCGTAGATTACCATGATATTGGCATTTGGTACATCAACCCCTACCTCTATAACAGTAGTAGAAATCAGGATATCCAGCTCATGGTTCTTAAATGCCTCCATGATCTCATCCTTTTCACTGGCCTTCATCTTGCCATGAAGAAGACCAACCCTGTGGTTTTTGAAGACCTTATTCTTATAATTATCATATAGTTCTTCTACTGATTTTAAATCTAGGCTTTCAGATTCCTCAATCAAGGGAGAAACGATATAGGCCTGGCGACCCTCACTAATCTGTTTGTCAATAAAGGCATTGACCCTATCAACCATGCTTGGGTTTACAGCATAGGTCTCAATTTCCTTCCTACCTGGTGGCAACTCATCTATGGTGGATATGTCCAAATCTCCATAGAGAATCAAGGCCAGGGTCCTTGGAATCGGGGTAGCAGTCATGACTAGGATATCAGGCCTCTTCCCCTTCATGCTAAAGAGTTCCCTTTGTTTAACCCCAAACCTATGTTGCTCATCGGTAACCACAAATCCTAGATTGTAAAACTCCACCCTATCTTGGATTAGGGCATGGGTCCCTACAACTATATCAATTTTACCTTCTCTCAAATCCTCTAATATACTCTCCTTATTCTTCTGGCTTAAGGAACCAACCAATAATTCGCACCTGATATTATACCTGCCGAATAATGAGAGGAAGGACTCATAATGCTGCCTGGCCAGGATTTCAGTAGGAGCCATCATGGCAGCCTGATAGCCACCCCTAACAGCCCTAAAGATGGAGGCAGCAGCGATGATGGTTTTACCTGAACCCACATCTCCCTGGACAAGTCTATTCATCTGCTTAGCCTTGCCCATATCCTCTTCTATCTCAGATAAGACCCTCTTCTGGGCCCCAGTTAGGCTAAAGGGAAGTCCCCCTATAAAGCCCTCCAGATCAGAACAGGCTGGAAATTCTATCCCCTCCTCCTCCAGCTGAGTCTTAGTCTTCATTAAGAGGAGACCTAGCTGTAGTATCAAGAGTTCTTCAAAAATTAGCCTTCTCCTAGCCTGGTGGAGAGCTTCCTTACTGGATGGAAAATGTATATTTTTTAAGGCCTCTTTTATACCTATCAACCTATACTTTCTACGAAGCTCATTAGGTAGGACTTCATCTACTAAGTCTATATAGGCCTTTATGGAGCTGCTAATTATTTTCGATAATTCATTATTACTAAGCCCCTGTGTCAATCCGTAGATGGGGATGATTCTTCCAAGCCTATCCTCACCGCCGACCCTTTCATAGGCAGGGTTCATCACCTGATATTCCATCCCCATTCTATTGATTTTACCATTTACCCTATAGGATTCGCCTATTATCAACTTGTCCTTATGATAATCCTGGTTAAACCATACCAGATATCCATGACCACTTTCATCCCTGAAGGGTATCTTTAGGATAGATAAGTTCCTCCTGGGCTTAATTATTTGGGGACCCGCCAGGATTTCAACCTCAAGACTGGCTTTCTCCCCTACAGCTGCCTCTCTAAGAGTAGTGTAATTAGACCTATCCTCATATTCCCTAGGGAAATAATAGAATAGGTCCTTTATAGTTTTAATGCCCAGCCTTTTTAAATGACCTGACTTCTTAGGTCCAACCCCCTTAATATACCTAACACTATTAGAAAGGTTATCCATAGAATCCCTCCATACATAATGAATAACCCTACTGTGAGTAGGGTTATTCTAGTGAAAATATATAATAATATAATGGTTGACCACCAAACAATAATTCAATGTCTAAATCACCGTATTTTTCTTCTAAGATTTCTGCCAACTCTTCAGCCTTTTCTTTTTCAATTTCATTGCCATAGAAAATTGTTACTATGGAGATATCGTCATTTATCATGCCTTCTACCAAATCTAAAGATACCTCATTGATATCCTTACCAGCGACTACAATCTCACCATTAGCCAAACCGATAATGTCATCCTTGGCTATCTCCTTATCCTTTATTTCACTATCACGGACTGCAAAGGTAACCTGACCAGTCAAGATATGGCCTATATTCTCCTTCATGTTTTCAATATTATCTTCTAAGGAGTCACCCTCATCAAAGGCCAAGAGGGCTCCAATTCCCTCTGGAATAGATCTAGTAGGTAGGACAACTACATTCCTATCTGTCAACTCTTTGGTCTGCTCAGCAGCTAGGATAATATTTTTATTATTCGGAAGAACAAATACATTCCTTCCCTCTGTACTTTCAATTGCCTTTAAAATATCTTCAGTACTAGGGTTCATCGTTTGTCCGCCATGAACCAGATAATCTACCTGTAACTCCTTAAATACCTCGTCAATACCTTCACCAAGGGACACAGCCACAAAAGAATATTCCTTTGTAGGCTCCTTCTTGGTGTCTGTCTCCATGGCCTTTAGCTCTTCTTTCAAGAGAACTTCTTCGTGTTGGAACCTCATATTGTCAATCTTGATATCCCTTAACTCACCAAGGGCTAGAGCCTTTTCAAGTACCAGGCCAGGATTATTGGTATGGATGTGGACCTTAATAATTCCATCTCCACCAACTACCAAGAGGGAGTCACCATGCTGACTTAAGTCACCCCTAAACTCATCCATAGTGTCTGAGTTACCAGCTATCATAAATTCAGTACAATAGCCAAACTCGATATTGTCAGTGTCTATAGGCTCCCTATGAACATGTTCAGGAACATCTATCAAATCAACAGGTTCGTCATAATCCTCAATACCTGCAAGGGAATTATACATTCCTATAATAATAAACATAAGTCCTTTACCACCAGCATCAACCACGCCAGCCTGTTTTAAAACAGGTAACATGTCTGGTGTTCTTTCCAGGGTCTTATTGCCATGGTCTATAACTTTTTCCAAGAACCTTAGTATGTCCTTCTCCTTTTTGGAAAGAGTTATGGCAATTTCTCCTATCTCTCTAGCAACAGTTAATATAGTTCCTTCAGTTGGTTTCATAACCGCCTTATAAGCTGTTTCAGCAGCCTGTTTAAAGCCTTGGGCCAAGGCCTGGACATCAACTTCAGTTTTCCCTTTTAATCCTGCAGCAAATCCCCTGAACAATTGTGATAAGATAACTCCAGAGTTACCCCTGGCCCCCATCAAGGATCCCTGACTGGCTGCCAAGGCCACCATATAAGCATCATCACCAGATGCTCCTTGGGACTGCTTTACAGCTGATTTAATGGTTAGGTACATGTTAGTACCTGTATCTCCGTCAGGAACGGGGAAAACATTTAAGGAGTTGACCTCCTCCTTGTTTTTTTCTAAAAGAGCTGCCCCAGCCTTTAATGAATTTTTGAGCAGTTCTCCATCAATTATTTCAATTTTCAAGTATAGTACCTCCTTAAACTACTTTCCTACTCGTATTCCTTGAACATGGACATTAATCTTATCTACACCATAACCTGTTAGATTCTCAACATTGAACTTGACCCTTTCAATGATATTCTCTGCAACTACTGATATCTTAACTCCATATTCTAATATCACATGTAAATCAATAACAAGTTTATTGTCCTTAGTAGTAACCTTGATTCCCTTAGTTAAGTGATCCCATTTAAGCAGCTCAAACAATCCATCTGCTGCACTCTTGGAAGCCATACCCACTATGCCATAACTCTCCATAGCTGAAACACCAGCAATAGTAGCTATAACATTTTCATCTATAACAATCGCTCCTAAATCAGTAATAGTTTTAGTTGGCATAGAATCTCCTCCTTGTTCTGAATATACCATTAATCTATTTTACAATATAATCAACAATAATTCAACAATTATCACTCTTAGCCCCATGATTACAAATGTATTTATGAGAATAGGTCACTTTATGGTTGCATTTTTTATATCTTCTATGTTAGAATATAATGTGTTATTATTGCAGACAAGAATCTACTTATAGAGTTTTCTCTTATGCATGTTAAGGAGGTGTTTCATAATGGCAAGAGTTTGCGATGTATGCGGCAAAGGCAAAGTGTTTGGTAATAAGGTTACCTTTTCAAATAAGAAAAATTCTAGAAGCTGGTCACCTAACATTAGAAATGTAAGAGCAGAAATTGATGGAACTGTAAAAAGAATCAAAGTATGTACCAGATGTTTAAGGTCTGGTCTAGTTAAAAGAGCATTATAATTCTATAGAAATAAGGCTACCTGTTATTAGAGGTAGCCTTATTTCATGTACAAGAGAATTCCCATCAGAATTAAACCTAGTCCAACTAAAAAAAGTAGAAATTTTGTACTCATAACATTGATTATGATTAAGACACCAATAATCCCCAGGGTCATCCCCACAATCCTCTTCATCTTATACTTGCTTCCATACAAATATCTTTTCATAACCAACACTCCCCAAGTCCTTATACATTATATTATTCACGGAGAGGATATTAGTTACATATAATAAGAGGGGAAATTAATCCAAAGATTCAAATACTAGGGCTTCTCCTTTGTGGATCCTGACAAGCCCAACTTCATCAACAACCCTATTGCTAACCCCCAGGGTAGAAGCAAATTCTATATGCCTATGATCCAAGGGATATTCAAAGCCAATAAGACTAACTAAGGCACCTTCATCGTTAAGGGGGATAACAGAAACAAACGTCCCAGGTGAACCCTTAATCTCCATGCTACCAATTACATAATTGATGATATTATTGGCATCGATTATTCTAAACTTTTTCCCATCCCTATTGAATTTTCTTAATAGAAATATGTTGGCTAGGACATGATCTAACCTGGTACCCGTGCCACCTATTAGGGTGATGTCATCAATTCCAATGTCCAATAAGTGTCTTATGGCCAGTTCTGTATCAGTATAATCTTTAATGGAGGGAAACTTCACCACCTTTAGATTCTTTTCTCTAATGAATTCTAGGCCCAGGTCACTTATAGAATCCAAATCCCCAAGCAAGACGTTGGGGATTTTATCAATTCTAATAATATGGTCTAGACCACCATCAGCACAAACAATATAATCACTTTCATCAACCAAGTCCTCCAAGAGTTTATAGTCCTTGATTGAACCACTAGAAATAATTAATCCCTTCATCCTTGTCTCCTATCTTGCAATTGATTTCTTCAATGGTTTCCATATTAATACCATGACCAAGAGTGATATAATTAATTCTGGTACTAGGTAGCTAGCATTATAGCCTAAGGAATAGATCCAGGGATTCTGTCCACCTGCAAACTCTTTAAAAAAGATGGCACCAGAAACTACATGACTCAGCATTCTTCCTCCAATTCCAAAGCTAATACCTAGGGATAATTTTGCATATCCACTAACATTGTTATCTCCTATATACCCCAATCCAGCCAATCCTAATAGGCCAAAGGCCAGTGGATAATCAAAGATAAACTGCATAGGATGGAAAAAATATGGCTTTAGGATGAAATCTATTATTCCATAACTGGCACCCACTAGAAAACCTGGTCCAAGTCCCCATCGTACCGCAAATATCATCAGGGGTATCATGCTACCAGCCGTTACAGACCCACCATTAGGTAGTTGGTAAAGTTTTATATAACTAAGGAGTACAGCAAGTGCAATCATCATGCCGCCCTCAGTTAAGATTCTTACATTAAATCTTTTCTTCATATCATACCTCCTCACAAGTCTCGAATTTCTAGAAGTGTGTATCTATAAATTATAAATCGGGTTAGATCATAAAAAATCCACTACCGGGAGGTAATGGATAAAATAACTCTTCCACACTTCCCTCCGCTAGCATTACCTAGTTCAGGTCATAAGGGTCGGGATTAATAATCCGCTCTCAGCATAAAGCTCCCCTAGTGTCCAATGATTACATATTTGTTTGTAACTATATATTAACACAAATCAATCTATTAGACAATCAAATTATAAAATTCCTTGGTTCTTTCAACTACATCATCTGCCCCAAATATTGCAGATCCTGCCACTATCAAATCGGCCCCCGCCTTAACAATCTCCTGGACATTATCCAGCTTAATCCCTCCATCAACCTCTAGGATTATCTGAGGATTATGCTTATCAATAAAACTCCTAGTCTCCTTGATTTTTTCAATCATGGTTGGAATAAAGGATTGTCCTCCAAATCCTGGATTAACACTCATTATAAGGATTAAGTCTATATCATCAATAACGTATTTTAGAGATTCAATGGGTGTAGCAGGATTTAAGGATACACCAGCCTTTACTCCATGAGATTTTATCTCTTGGATTGTCCTATGGAGGTGTAAACTAGCCTCCTGGTGGATAGTAATAATATCAGCACCAGCCTTGACAAAATTTTCAATATATCTTTCTGGTTTTTCTATCATCAAGTGAACATCAAAGATTAAATCTGTCTTATCCCTTAATTTGGCTATAACAGGTGCCCCAAAGGATATATTAGGCACATAGTTGCCATCCATAACATCTAGATGGAGGTATTCAGCCCCACCTGCCTCAATCTTTCTTATCTCCCCTTCCAAATTAGCGAAATCCGCTGACAAAAGGGAAGGTGCTATCTTTGCCATCCTAATACCTCCTAATATTTCTAACCTCATCTAACAAGAGTAAATAATTCTCATATCTTTCCTTATCTATGATACCTTCTTGGACCTTTTCCTTTACAGCACATCCAGGCTCCTTATCATGTAAACATGATAAAAACCTACAGCCGCTGCCATATTTACTTATCTCCCTAAAGTAATGCCTTACATGACTTTCATCTTCTATAAAGTCTAGATTTAAGGAAGAAAATCCTGGAGTGTCTAGTATGTAGGAGTCATCATCTAACTCCAACAGTTCTATATGCCTTGTAGTATGTCTCCCCCTTTGGGTTTTGCCACTGACACTACCGGTGGCTAAGTTCAATCTAGGGTCCACCTTATTCAATAGGGAGGATTTCCCAACCCCAGAAGGACCAGCAAAGACTGAAATATTTCCATATAACTCCTTCTTTAAATCTGAGATACCTAGGCCTAATTTACTGCTGGTTAAGAGAACCCTATAGCCAGCCTTTTCATAGGTATCCTTGTGTTTTTGGGCCTTCTCTTCAGCTAAGTCATATTTGTTAATACATATGAGGAGTTCTAGGCCCTCATACTCGCCCATTAGTAAAAATTTGTCCAAGAGCCAGGTATTGATATCCGGGCTCTTCACACTCATGACAATTATGGCTTGGGTAATATTGGCAACAGGAGGCCTTAGCAGTTGCGACTTCCTTTCAGCAACATCCACCACATATCCTGTGCCGTCCTCTTCACTAATTCTTATCTTTACCCTATCACCAACTAGAGGGGTGACATCGTCTTCTCTAAAGACCCCTCTAGCCCTGCTTTCTATAATTCCTTCCTTGGTCTTTACATAGTAAAAACCACCTATAGCTTTAACAATAATACCTTCTAACATATATTCACCATTATCCTATATTATTGTATATAGAAAGTTTGGAAGTACTCATCATCATAGAATACATCGAATGAATCTCCCGGTCTACCAGTTAGCTCAATGATAATAGTGCTACCTGCATCATGGGTCTTGTTATAAACAGTTGTATCATCCGTAAAGATGGTAACAGTTACTGTATCCTTGCCCTCTGGGCTTGGTAGGCTCAGACTTATGATTCTTTTGATTAGGTTCGGCTCTGGATCTGGTTCTGGTTCAGGC
>FZPS01000200.1_pt25 | contig 16591 bp, 16 predicted proteins | sample 1817821 | NCBI WGS metagenome assembly FZPS01 (sample SAMEA104158645, study PRJEB21678) | metagenome | place: Germany | collected 2015-04-21
CTGATGTTTTAGCAAACGATGATATAAGCCTTCTTTATAACACCGATATTAGTAATTACGAACTCGCGGGTGTTAAAGATCGTTATGGTCGTTTCTTTATGGGGCCACGCTATTTAAACGCTGGTGTTTTATTACTTAATATGCAGAAGATTAAAGAAACTGGGTTATTTACTAAATGTCGTGCTTACTTAAATAAAAAAGAAGTCTTTTTAAGTGATCAAACAGCGATTAATAAGTATGTCAAAAAGAAATTAATCTTAAAAAGAAGATTTAATGAACAAAAGCAAGTAAAAAAAGACACAGTTATTCGCCATTTTAGTATGCAATTTAGACTTTTCCCAAAGTTTCATTTTGTGAATATTAAACCGTGGCATAAAGATAGATTACATAAAGAGTATAAGTGTCACCATTTTGATGACATTTTAGAAAAATATGAAGCAATAACAAAGGAGAAATTATAAATTATGAAAAAAGAAATTCCAATATTTTTTGCGTGTGATGATAACTACATTCCGCTTCTTGGTAATGCCCTTTATACCCTTTTAAAGCATGCGAGTGAAGATTATCACTATACAGTTATCGTGCTTAACGCTGGGCTTAAAAAAAGAAATAAAGAACGAATCAAAGAATTTGAAACTAAACACGATAACTTAGAAGTTAAATTTGCCGATATTAGTAAATTAATTAATGAACATTACACAGATTTAGCCTATCGTCTTCGCGACTATTATAGCGTTGCCATTTATTTCCGGATGTTTATCGCGACGCTGTTTCCTGAATACGATAAAGCCATTTATTTAGACGCTGATTTAATATTAGTCGGAGACATTAGTGAACTATATAACACAAACATTGAAGGCAAACTAGTCGCCGCCATTAATGATAAATTAGTAAGTAGTGTTCCCACATTCGCAGCTTATGCGAATAATGCAGTAGGAATCAGTGCTGATGAATATTTTAATTCTGGTGTGCTCGTAATGAATCTTAAGAAATTTAGGGAAGATGATATTGAGACAAAGTTTTTAGATTTACTAAAAACATATAATTTTGATACGGTTTGTCCTGATCAAGATTATTTAAATGTTTTATGCCGTAATGATAAAGTTTTACTCCACACTGGGTGGAATAAGATGCCACTAGAAGAACCTGGTTTTGATTACACAACACTTAAGCTATTACACTATAACTCATTTGAAAAACCGTGGCACTATGACCATGTCCGTTACGGTGATAAGTTTTGGGAAGAAAGTGCAGGCAGCCCCTTTTATGAAGATCTTTTAAAGATTAGAAATAGTGTTGATGAAAACCATATTAAGAAAGGAAAGCAAGGCGCAGCGGCCCTCTTAGAAAAAGCACTCTATCTTGCAGAGCAAGACGAAGGCACTTTTAAGAAGACACTTGCGTTATAAATAGCGTTATGAAAGATATATTTGCCGCCCTCCGACCCCAGGTTAATAAAAATATTGAAAAAGCAATTAAAGACGGTGATTTAAACCGTAAAGTCATGCCTGGTGACCATGTTGTGACACCACTTGAGAGAGCAAAGTACATTGTTACTTATGATTTAGAAAAGAAAAGGTTACGCAGTAAAGTTAAACGGATTTTTGGGAACATTGTCGCTAATAAGAAAACACGAGATATCGCTAAATATATTGACATTAGTGGTTTAGAAAATGCTTCACCCTTAAAAGGAAAAGCTTTTATTATGACAAGCAATCACTATTCGCCCTATGATAACTTAATTGCTAGGCACTTAACAAATAAACTCGGTTATAAAAATAAATTGAGTATCATTATTAATGAAAGCAATATCTTTATGCCGGGAAAATTAGGTAAAATACTTCGCAGTGTTGATGTTTTTCCTTACGCGCAAGACTTCGAATATTTAGGTAAAAGGTTTAATCCTGCTGTCGGGAATGCGTTAAAGAAAAAAAGAGTAGTGCTTATTTATCCAGAACAAGAAATGTGGTTAGATTATCCGAAAACGAGACCACTTAAACCAGGAGCCTATCATTACGCTGCTAAGTTTAACGTTCCAATCCTTCCTATTTTTGTCACATGGAAAAAAGATGAAGAAGGTGTTACTAAATATACAATTAATATTGGTAAGCCAATATATAGTGACACTAAGATTAGTCTTGCAGTTAATAAGAAGAATATGCTTGAGGCTGATGACTCCTTTAAAAAGAGTGTTAGTCTGAAGTAAAGCAATAAGTACTTATATATTTTATAAATAGCGTGTAAAATTAAAGTATATGGAAATATTCATTAATTTAATAATAGATACACTGCTTACTGGATGTTATTTCATTGCTGTTGCTATTATTGTTTTATTTCTTAAATATGTCATTAAATTACAAGGTGAATGGTATCGTAAAATACTGCACCTTTTCTTTATGGGTTCAATCTTTCCTTTTACTTATCTTTTTGATTACTGGTGGACTTCTTTAATATCTTTAGCTTCTTTTCTTATTGTTGCGCTTATTGGTTTAACAATAATTGAAAGATATCCCTTTTACACTGAACTCCTAGCGGAACGTAAACCTGGTGAAATAAAAAGAAGTATCACAATTGCCTTTATTGTCTTTATGATCATTATCGGTGTTACTTGGGGAATATTTGGAGCAGAAAAGAAATATATTATTATCGCTAGTGTTTTAGGCTGGGGTATTGGTGACGCTCTTGCCGCATTAGTGGGGAAAAGAAATAACACTACAAGAATTAGTAATAAATTAGTGAGAAGCACTAAAACAATCGAAGGAAGCGCCGCAATGTTTATTGCTTCCACTATTACAATATTCTTAGTTATTTATTTTATGGGTAACAATACACTGTGGTATAGCGTCGTCATTTCTTTAATTGCTGGAGTAGTTGCTACCTTAACAGAGATGTGGACAAGAGAGGGGTGTGATACGGCTACTGTACCAATTGCAATAATGGTCATTTTATTTATAAGTTTACAATCAATAAATATGTGAAAAATTATAAAGGCTTATAGATGATGTGATATGCCTATATTTATGGTATCAGTGCAATTAAAAGAGGATTTTACTTTGTCAATTAACACCGCATATTATAATAATTATTATTCTATCAAAAGCCAACTATTTTTTGTATAATGACTATATCTCTATCTTTTTAAGAAGATAAATACTTTGAAATGTAATGGTGCAAAAAATGATTAATGATAAAAAAAGAAAAAAAATAGTAGTTCTTCATGTTTTAAATAAAATGGATCGTGCTGGCGCAGAAATGTTAATTATGAACATAATGCGCAAAATAGACAGAGAAAAATACGTTTTTAAATTTCTTTTGAAGACTAGAGAACCCGGTCACTTTGATGAAGAAATTTTGAAACTTGGTGGTGAGATTTATTATATTGATAGATTTAATGGTTTCAATTATTTTTCCTATAAAAAACAATTGTTATCTTTTCTATCTCAGCACAAAGAAATTGATATCGTTCATGCACACCAAGGTAGCTCGGCAGCTTTAGATACTTTAGTAGCAAAAAAAGCTGGTTTTTTGACCATCGCTCATTCACATAATACCTATACTAATAATCCGTTTAATCTAAAAGAAATTCTTTTTAAAATTGTTTCATATAGAACGCGCTTTACAAGTGATGTGTATATAGGCTGTTCGCGAGCGGCTCTTTTATCTAGATTTGGTAAAAAAATAGAATCCAAAAAAGAGTGCTATCTTTTAAATAACGGTATTGAAATTTCAAAATTTATATTTTCAAAAGAAAAAAGAAATAAATTTAGAAAACAATATGATATCGGTAATTCAGAAAAAGTATTTGCGTTTATCGGTAGACTCACGGATATTAAAAATCCTTTCTTTGCAATTGAGTGTTTCAAAAAGATTTTAAATAAATATAATGATTCTCGCTTATTAATTGCCGGTATGGGTCCACTAAAGAAAGATATAGAAAACAGCTTGACTAATAAAGTGCTTTTGTTAGGTAACATTGCTAATGTCGACGAATTGCTTTCCGCCTCTGATATCCTTGTAATGCCTTCCTTAAAAGAAGGATTCCTAGTAACTTTGGTTGAAGCTCAGTGTTCAGGGATATCTTGCTTAGTTAGTGATAGGATTACAAAAGAGGTTGAATTATCAAATAATATTTTCTTTTTACCAATTAAAGGGAAAAAAGCGCATGATATATGGTTTAACAAAGCAGTTTCTATAATTGAAGAAAAGAAAACAAGGGATGCTCCAAGCGAAATAATTGTTAATACTTTTAGTGATGTCAGTACGATAAATACGATTTCATCCATTTATGATAAATTGTATAGGAAAAAACATGGCTAAAAATGATTTAACTGTCTCCATTATTATTCCTGTTTACAATTCAGAAAAATATTTGAATAATCTTTTTAATAGCCTTTTATTTCAATCATATAGTCTTTTCGAAGTAATTATTGTTGATGATGGAAGCATTGATGAAACGCCAATTATTTGTAAAGATTGGACCAAAAAAGACACAAGATTTCAATACTTTCGCAAAAATAATGGTGGAGCGTCTTCTGCTAGAAATTTTGGATTAGGGAAAGCGTCAAACGATTTAATTATATTTCTCGATTCTGATGATTCAATTTCGAATGATTTTGTTGAATCTTTTGTTAATGCATTCAAAAAGACAAAAGCAGATATTGTTTCATTTAAAATATATATCCCAAATGAGAGAAGAGATTCAAAGCATTCTTTTAATAAATTAATTGATTCTACAGACGAAATTATTGATAGTTTTTTAAAAGAAGAATTTGGGGTTGGCCCAACTTCAAAATTGTTTCAAAAAGCAAAAATTTCCAATTTACTTTTCAACGAGAATCTAATAATTAATGAAGATAAATTGTTCTTGTTTGAATATTTATTACAATGTAATACTGCATTTGTTTCATCTGAAACTAAATATTATGTTAATCATAGGCCAGATTCTATTTCAAGTTCTGTTAATTATCGCAAAAAAGCAACAGACTTATTGTTTGTACACAAACGAATAAATGAATTAATCAAAGAAAAACAAATAAATTCTACTAATTTTAAGCAACATAATATTAAAAACATGCTCTATATTTATAAAATGTATTATATATCATGTAATTTCCTTGCGGATTACAAAAATTCATTTTTTGAAGAAGTTAAGCAATTAATAAATTCCGGGAAAAAACAAAGAGGTCCTTTAAAGATAAGGCTTAGACTCGAATTATTTCTACTCAATAATTTTAGATTTCTTTACAATACATTATTAAAAAAATATTATAGGCGAAAAATAGTCAGTTAGGATAGGAGTTAATATGAAAAAAGTAGGTTTAGTTACATGTTTTGTGAATAATTATGGTGCTTGTTTGCAGGCTTATGCATTACAAGAAACAATAAAGAAAATGTCGCATGATGTCGAAATAGTTAATTATACCCCCGTTAAAGAGGTTCAAAAAAAGAATAATTTCCAAAAAATAATTTTTTGGCTTCATGAAAAATATAGATGTTTGAGATATAAAAATTATAGTTACTCTTTTAAATCAAAAAAATATTTTAATCGTTTTCGAAAAGAAAAACTCATTTTTAGTAAAAAGTTTTATAAAGATGAAGCTTCTTTGTTTAATCAACAATTTTATTATGACGCCTTTGTGGTAGGAAGTGATCAATTATGGAACCCAGTTATTCATGGTTTTAAAAATAATCGTGCTTATTTTTTAGACTTTGCTGAACAAGAACTTAAAATAGCGTACGCTCCTAGTTTTGGAATCTCTTCATTCCCAAACAAAGAATTAGAGGACGACGCTAAAAGAATGTTGCTAAAATTTGATTTTCTCTCATGTAGAGAAAAAACAGGCGCAAATCTTGTAAAAAAAATTACTGGAAGAAAATGTTATGCTGTTTTAGATCCAACGCTTCTTTTATCGAAAGAAGAATGGGGGCAAATTTGCGGCGATAGATTGATTAAAGAAGACTATATTTTTATATATAGGTTTGGCGAATCAGAAGCCCAGGAAACTATTATACAAGAGTTTGCCCGGGTAGCAAAATTACCAATATATTCTTTACCAATGTCCCAGAATGATTTCAATTCTAAATACAAAATTCTTAAACCTTGTGGGCCAACAGAATTTGTCAATTATATAAAAAATGCCTCTTTTGTGTTAACCGATTCATTTCACGCAACGGTTTTTTCTATAAATTTAAATGTTAATTTTGGTTCTTTATTGCGAAATCAGGAAGGAGAAACAAATAACATGAATTCAAGGATATTTGATATTTTAACTAAATTTAATTTGGAAAATAGACTACTTGATGACACGGATTCAATTAAAAATATATTGCATTCTAAGATAGATTTCGAAAAACCAAATAAGTTGTTAAAGGAATTTAGAACACATGACATTAATCTTTTAAAAGACGCACTGGAGATAAAATAAATGATAATTTGTAATCCTGTTGATAAATGTACTGGATGTGGTTTATGTTTAAATTCATGTCCTAAAAACGCTATCTCTTTTAAGAAAGATAAAGAAGGATTTTTATATCCAGAAATTAATCCTAAGTTATGTGTTAAATGTAATAAATGTATAAATATTTGTCCGCAAAACCAAAAAGAGCCGTTTGCTACAAAATCGAAAAGAATAATTTACTATTATGCTAATGCTATAGAGAGGAAGACAAGAAATAGTGGATCATCTGGTGGAATATTTGGAGTAATTGCCAAAAATCTTTTGAAAAGTGGATATGTAATCTATGGCGCTGCTTTTGATAATAATTTACATCTTTCACATATGAGGGCAGAAAATGAAAAAGAACTGAAACGACTTTATTGTTCAAAATACATTCAAAGTGACATTTCAAATATACATAAAAATGTTCTTCAAGATATAAAAAATGGTACAAAAGTTCTTTTTGTTGGTACACCGTGTCAAGTTGATGCAATCAAAAGGTTTGTTGGTGATACGCAATTAATGATTACAATTGATTTAGTTTGCTATGGTGTTGGTTCGAATTCATTTTTTGACGATTACTTACAATCTCAAGAGCAAAAATATAGAGCAAAAGCTACTGATGTAATTTTTAGAAAAAAAATATATGGTAACCACGACGGATTTACAACAATTAAATTTAAGAATTCTAAAAAATATAAAAGGATTTTTTACCAAACAGAATTTGGAATAGCTTTTTGTAACTATCTAATAAATAGACCATCTTGTTATGATTGTAAATATTCGTCCTTAAATAGAACAGGTGATTTAACTATTGGTGATTATCGCCCTTCTAGTAATAAAAGAATAAATCCTTTTCAATTAAAAAAAGGAGTCTCGTTGATTAAAGTAAATACGACAATTGGGGAAGAACTTATAAATCTTTTGTTAGAAACAAAAAAGGTAAAGGTAACGGAAGTTGATTATGAAAAAATCAAGGATAAACTTGTCAGATATTCACCAGAGATTATATCGCGCGAAAAAAGGGATAAAGCAATGGAAATCTATACTGAAAATGGTTACAATGTTTTTGTTGATAATTATTGTTTGATGAATAAAAAAACTTATTTTGAAATGCAGATATCCTATTTAAAAGAAATAGTAAAATGGATTATTAGAAAATAGAGTATTTTTCAAAAAGAGTAGCAGTAAAATATGGCGTGTTTTTAGCGAAGGCTTCATCGGCGTCATTACCATTTGATTGAATGAATGAAGAAAAAACCTCAACTATTTTTTCCTCATCATAGTCTGTTCTAATGAAAATATAATTTTCGTATTTATCTAGATAGTTGATGTAACTGCATTGCTGATTCATTGAGCAAAAGATTACTGGTTTCTTCGCTGAAAAGTATTCAAATATTTTTCCTGGAATCATAGACGAAGAAGCTGTATCAAATGCTAGTAAATATGCGGCAGAATTTTGGGTAGACAAAATTTTATCGTGTGATACAGGCCCCATTACCTTAATGTTATTACACTTTTCTAATTCTTTCGCAAATGTATAAGCGTGATTGCCCACAAATAAAAAGTCAAAATTATTCAATGATGATGCGAGGCGCTTAATAAATTTAGAGTCCAAATATGTCATATTACCTGTGTAAACTATCTTTTTTGGTTCTTTCTTTTCTTTAACTAGTGATTGGTCTCTTGGAATATAAAGCGGTATATCTGTATATATGATTTTATCAGTAAATGGTTTATAAAAATCATTATTCGCTATATAGGATTTATGGGATTCCATAGCAAAAAAGAAGTCACATTGTTTAAGTGCACTTATTTCGTATTTTTTCATTTTTGATTGAAAATAACGCTTATATTTTTTTAGATTTGATACATAACCACTTGAAAGTGCATCTAAACTATAAATGAATATTTTTGTGCTGGGATTTTTCTTTTTGAAAAGAATCCCAGAGTGGATATGGTCAACAAGCTGTGTTACAGAAACGAAAACATCTACTGGATTAGTTTTGTGAATATTAATAGCAGTTTTGTATATAGACCTAGCATAAGATAAATTAGTGATAGGAAAAAAAGGTAAGTTTTTGATAAATCTTATTTTTTGCAGTAATTTTAAAACAAAACCACTCTTTTTTGATTGCTCAGCTCTAGATTCTAAACCATAAAAAATACGATATATAGAAACTCCGTTTACAATCTCATAATTAGTTTCATTTAAATCTTTTTTTTGACAAATAATTGAGACAGTATGCCCCATTTTAATTAATTCTCGCGAAATATGTTTTGTGCAAACTCCATTAGCGGATGGTTTGTTATCATAAGTGTCTACAGAAAAAAGAAAATGCATAATATACCCTCTTTTATAATACCTTTTTATTAGTTAAAAACTTATGAATAAAATAACCAAAAAAGATCAATCCGCCGATAAGTAAGAGACCATTTATTTTCCAATCTGCATATTTGAATGATAGACACGAGATTAATACTGCAATCACAAAAAATGATACTACTTTATAATTGATGGTGAAGCCTATTTTTCTTTTTAAAATAATGATACGAACAATAATTATGACTAAAAAAGCAATGCTTGTTGCTATATTTACGCCATCAGGACCAAGTAATTTGATTACAGGATAAGAAAGCAAAATATTTGTTGCGGTTCCTAAAAGCGTCGTAATAAGAACACTTTTTGTGTCTTTGATTGCATAAAACGTTGTGCCTAAGAATGAAGAAAAAGCGCTTATTACAGAGGATAAAATAAATAGAGGCAACAAGGAAATTGCTCCAGAGTAGTCTCCAGTGACAAAAAGTGGAGCAATAAAGAACAGAGCAGGCAATATAATTATAAAACCAGTAAAAAGGAAATACATATATAAATTGGAACCCTTACTATATAAACTAGATGGATTTGTTCCTTTGGAGTTTTTTGAAAAAGACAAATCTTGCCAAGCATAATTAAAAGCTGTTGTGATTAAAGTTACTAAAGTGCTAAAGCGTGCACCTAATGCAAATACGCCACTAGCGGAGTCTCCATATATAGCATTAAAAACAACTCTATTTAAGCTTGTTAGGCACCAAAAAGCAATAGTGTTAAGTGCAAGTGGTAAGCAAAACTTGATTAAGCTAAAGTTTGCGCTTTTCCATTTAAACATATGGGGGATAGTCTTATATAATTTACAGGAGAAAAATAGAAATAATGACTGCCCCAAAAATCCAATTGATGCAGAAATATAAAGAGCAGAATAATCTAGATTGACTTTTAGCAAAAGAAATAAATTTGAACCAACCATTAAAACACTATTTATAAAGCCTGAAAAAGCAAATGTTTTATTGTATTTTAAACCGCGAGCTGAAAAACTTAAAAAGTTAGAAAGCATATATGTAAGCATATATAGCAAAATAAAAAATTTATATTTGTATCCAATTATAAAGCATAATGAAATACATAAAATAGTAAAAAGGATAGAAGATAAAATAAAGATTTGTAGACCACCAGCGATTGATTCAATTTTGTCATCTATTGTTTCCTTTTCATATGCCATTCGTAATAATCCGGACCATATTTCAAAAAAGCAAATTGAAGCAACCATAGTCATTATTGTGATCGATACATCAAATTTTCCCATGTCGCTCGTAGGTATTACGCGCGAATATAAAGGTAATAAAAAAAAGGATAAGAATTTAGACAGTATAGTCCCTATGAAAAAGATTAATGAGTTTTTTATAAATCTTATGAATGAACTATTACTTTTAAATTTTGTTTTCATATTTAAACGGCATCCATTGTTGACAAACTAAGGTTCGGCAACTACTTGATAAATTTTACCACCTTTGTTATAATTTAACAATGATGAATCACTCTCTAATTTATATGTCTTTACTGTTAATCCTAAACATCAACATTTTGGGTGTACAGACATCGAATGATAATAATGTCACCATTGAACAATTAGAAACATCAAATATTAATTCTAAGCGTCTGTGGTTTAATGTTACTAACCAGTCGTTTCTCAAAGATAAAACTCATTTAGAAATCGAGTGGAAAAATGATTCTATTTTTAGCGAAAGTGCAACAAGCCACCTTAACGAAATAAAGAATTACAATGGTGGAATCTATTACTATATTGATGTTCCAATTAAATGTGAATCTATTAGAATTCACTCTAAAAACAGAGAAGGCATCGTTGTTGCTTCAACAAAATGGAAAACTAATTTGTATCCAGCAAGACTTTATGAAGTTTTTGGTAATTCTGATATTTTGAGATTTAGATCTGCAGATGTATATCCTCCAGATGCTTATGTTTTTTCAGCTTTTATTTCAAATTATTATTCTTGTTCATCAAGTTATGAAAATGGTTATAGTGCTTATTTGGATATTGAGAAATATTGGCTCAGTAGTTATGCAGGAAATGTCAATGGCTCTTTAGATACAACTTTCTTTTACGATTATCCATATATACAAGAATCAAATCAACAATTAACAAAATCAAGACTCATATCCGCAAAAGAAAAAGTAAACGAACTAAAGTATTTGTACAATAGAAGGCCAGTTCAAAAGCGAAATGCTGATATAAAGGTGTTATTTATTGGCCTTGCTTTATTTATATTAACTTTGGGTATATCTTTTGTTGTGTGCTTTTTTGTTCTAAAGTTTTCAAGAAACAAAGGCGGTGCAACATATGATTTTAAATAAATTTATTATTTGTTTTCGAAGTAAAAAAATATCATCTGCATTATATGATATTTATTTAGTAGCGATTGGTTTTTTGCTTTGTCAAAATATAATTGTTCCAATTAAAATTGGGAATACCCCTTTTAATTTGTTAATTTTTCTTTTGATTCCTTTCATTTTTTATAAAGTGTTTCTTTATAGACAAAACTTTGTTTTCTTTTTTAAAAAAATACCAATTGCTTTTTATTTTTTTGTGATAACTATAATCATTTCAATTATTCCTGCTTTATTTATGATTTCGGTTGTAAAAGATATATCACCATTTTTCAAAGGTGTTATTTTTTATTTTTTAAGTGCAATTCTCCCTTTGTTTCTTGGAATTATTTCTAATAAAAAAGAAAAAGAAAGACTATTTTTTGGTTTGTTCATTGGTTTTATAATGAATACCTTAGTTTCAATTATTGTTTACCTTGCATTTAATGTGTTTGGATATACTTTTACTTTTACTTCTTTATTTAAAAATGATTCCTTTTTTGAACCTAATTATTTTTCAAGTGCACAAGGTCTTTTTCTAGAACCGTCACACTTAGCCGGTTTCTTTTTAATGTCCTTTTACTTATTATTCTGGTTTTATAAAGAAAAAATAGTCAGGATTATGTTATTTTCAAGCTCTTGGATTGTTTTTATATTATATGGCTTTGGTAATTTACCAATCTTTATTCTTTCTCAGGTAGTTTTCATTATTACGATGTATGGGAAAAAAATAATTGAAGAAAAAGTTTTTATTTCACAAAAAAGAAAAATATTTTTTTCCATTGCTATTTTAGTAATTGCTGTTGGGACTGTTCTTATAATTATATTTCCTTTACAATCAGCAATAAAAAAAATAATATACGAATTTAATCCATTTAGTAATGCAAACCAAGATAGAATGAATTCTTTAGTTGTAGGATTAAATGTTTTTTTAAAAAATCCGTTCGGTGTTGGTTTTAATTTGTCAGGCTATGCTATTGATGTTTATTATGGTGAAGTTGTGACCACAGCCACTACTCATAGTTTTTTATTAAAAGTATTAATTGAGCAAGGTATTCTAGGAGTAATCGCCTTGTTTTATTTAATATATAGTTTGATTATTGGCTTAAGAAATAAAGAACAATCGTCTCTATTGATTATTTCGCTTTTATCTTCTATTTTATTTTCTTTTTTAAACGGGCCTACAGAACCTTATTTATTCTTTTTAATAGGGATTATTTGTTCGATTAGTGAATATCGCGATTCTCTTTTCTTTATAAAAAATACTCAATGATTTGTAGTAATGGGTAATGGCTTTGCCTTTGTCTGCTGTTAAAGGGCATTACATTAACACCTTATTCGTTTGGATTTATTTGCTGAGCAGTTTGATTTTGAATGATATAAAAATAAATAATTTAGTTTTCCAACTTGTCAATTTAACTTGTATTGCTCAAAACATATTTCGTGTTAGAATAATGGAGAGATGGTATAATATCCACATATACACTAGATTACATAAAAAGGAGTAATTAGAATGTTTCAATTGGATTGGTGTAACCCAAAGTTAATAAATGAAAATTATGATTTTAAAATAGATAATATAAAACTTTTTGATAAAAGCAGCATAAAACAAATACAATATACTTTTTGGGCTGAACATTGTGTTGAGTGTTCCGCTCCCAAGTGTTATAAAACCTGTGAACTTTATGAAAAGAGAAGTGATGGTAGGTGTAAAAGAACGGTTTATGGTCAATGTATTGTACCCATTAAAGGTTCTATGCTTGGCTATGGTGTGAGATTGAAATTCAAAAAATGGGCAAAACTAGAAACATACATTTTTTCATCAAAATATTCATTGCAAGATTATTTAAAAAAGGAAACAAAATACAAAAAATATACTGAATTTTTTAAAAACAAAAAATTACTTAATCCGAAAAGACTCGCAAATAGTTATAATTATTGGAAAATTACTAGAAATCGTCGTACTAGGTCAACTGAATATCAAGATAGCGATATTTTCCTTTTTGAATTTTTTTCTCTGATGGAAAAACCATTTTCATTCTTCATTGAAGGCTCTGATAAAGATAATAAAATAATTTCTAGAAAATCTATTGCCGCTAATCCTGGATTCAATAGTTATACAATACCATATAAAACAATAGCACCTGATGGAACAAATGCAGTGAGAATTATTCCTAGCGGTGAAAGCAATCAGGAAATAATAATAATTAATGCTGAATTCCTTTCCCTTTTAGCTAGCCCTGCAAAGAAAGCAAAGTGTGTAGTATGGGATTTGGATAACACTATTTGGGATGGTATTTTATCAGAAGTTGAATCGCCGAATGATTTGCGTTTAAAAAGTCATATTTTAGAAACGCTTCAAAAGTTAGATGAACGAGGAGTTATTCATTCGATAGTTAGTAAGAATGAATATGGGTTTGCTCTGGAGGCGCTTAAGAAATTTGGAATTGATAAGTACTTTTTATACCCAAAAATAAACTGGAATCCAAAAAGTGAAAATATTAAATTAATTGCTGAAGATTTAAATATTAATGTCGACACCTTTGTCTTTGTTGATGACTCCCCTTTCGAGAGAGAAGAAGTTAAAAGAGCTCTTCCCCAAGTTAGAGTATATGATGAAAACATTGACTTACTTTCACTTCCAGAGTTTGACTTAATTGTCACTGATGAGGCAAAACATCGCAGGGAGATGTATAAAGCTGAAGAAAATAGAAAGAATATTCAAAGTAATTTTGGGAGTGACTATATAAGCTTTTTAAAGGATTGTGATATAAGAATTGTTGTTCAACGAATTAATGATAATACAAAAAAAGAAGATATTGATCGGTGTTACGAACTAATAAATAGAACAAATCAATTGAATATATCAGGCAATAAATATTCAGAAGGAGATTTTAAAAACTTTTTAGACTCGAACAATCATGTTTATTTTTCTGCTATTGATAAATATGGTTCTTATGGAATAGTTGGGTATTTCAGTTATAGCATTGATGATGAAATGAGAATTACTGTCTTAGAATTTGCTTTATCCTGTAGAGTGGCTAAAAAACGCATAGAAAAGGCAGTTCTATCTTGGATTTTTAAACAAGAAAAAGCAAAAGAAATGATGATTAAATATGTAAAAACCGCTAAAAATGCTCCAATTAGGAACTCTCTTGAGGAAGCAGGCTTTTATTATAAAGAAAATGGTATGATGACATCATCCTACGATGATATTTCAACTGATGAAGGCATAATTAAAATTGAAACTAAATAAAAAATATAATAATGAAAAAAGTATTGTTGGTCTCTAATGTAATAACACAAATCATTAAATTTAATTCTCGCAATATTGATTTGCTTAAAGAATTAGGTTATGAAGTACATGTTGCTTGTAATATTTATGATTATTTGAGTTGCCCTAAAGAAGCGACAGATAATTTTATTAATGTCTTGCGAGAAAGTGGAATAACAATACATCATATAGACTTTGGTAGAAGAATTAAAGGGCAACTATTATTCATGAAACCATATAAACAGCTACTCAAATTATTGCGTGAAACAAAATTTGAATTTATTCACTGCCATTCTATGATTGCTGGTTTATGTGGAAGGCTTGCGTGTAGAAAAACGAAGACATATTGTATTTATACTGCACATGGCTTTACTTTCTTTAAAGGCTCGTCATTATTTAATTGGTTATTTGCATATCCCGAAGATAAAATTCTTGCTCGCTTCACAAATTGTTTAATTACAATTACCACGGACGATTATAAATTAGCGGTAAAAAAATTTAAGGCAAATTCAATAGTGTATATACACGGAGTTGGTGTTGAACTATCAAAATTTGATAATAAAAAAGATGATCAGTTTTATAATGACTTAAAACAACAATTCGACATTAAAAAACCTGATTTTGTTCTTGTTTCTGTTGGAGAGATTAATAAAAATAAGAATCATTTATCAGTAATTAAAGCAATGGAACGAACAAATATTGTTAATTGGAAATACATTATTTGTGGGGAAGGACCAGAAAAAGAAAAAATTCTTAATTATTTAGATAGGAAGAATATTAGAAAACATGTCTATTTTGCTGGATATAGGGATGATATTAATCATATATGTGCTTTGGCAAATTTATTTATTCATCCTTCGTTCAGGGAAGGCCTTTCGGTTGCTCTTATGGAAGGTATTGCAGCCAAGGTTCCGGTGATTTGCTCCGATATTCGCGGAAATAAAGATTTAATAATTAACCCAGAAAGAAGGTTTAACCCTAAAAAAATAGAAGATATTAAAAACTGCATTTTAAAAGCATATGATAATTATTCTCTCGATGAGATAGAAAACAATTATTCTATTTTACTTCCCTTTTCTAGTGAAAATGTCGATAAAGAAATGAATATTATTTATAAAAAAGCAAAACAAGAATGTGAAAAAGGGTATTAATTATTACCCAATGTTTTAAAGACAGCTCCATTTTTCTTTAAAAATTTTATAAGTTTCCAAAATTTTTTTTGGGCATTTTTCCTTCCATAATTTAAACGGAATCTATATTTAAAAGGCAATTTTTTTGTTATTGGTAAATCTATTCCAGATATTTCATATGGGTGAATAAAAAACATGTAGTAATTATTCTCACGAATATATTTTTTTATTAGTGGTTTAAGTATCCAAAGTGGAATTAGTCTAAAAAAACCACCGCCCCCTATCGGGAATCTTTTTTTGCCGATTGCCATTGTTGGTATTTCGTACTCCACCAAGTTTGAAGATGGATCTTTGTATACACATTTTTTGATAACTATCCAATCACTTAAATCATTTTTTTCATAATATTCATTAGCTCCAGAGTCAATGTATGAACTATCAATTAGGAATCCAATGTCGCTAAGTGCTTTAATTTTTTCTACATTCGCCGAGAAGGATGGAGCTCTAAATGAGTCAACCGTTATGTTCAGCAACTTTTCAATTATTGATTTTGCGTAATAGACTTGTTCTTTAAATTCCTGTGTACTTAAATTTTTTAGATTCTCATGGTTTGAAGTATGGCACCCTATTTTATTTTTATAATTTAGTACCAGTTTCAATGTTTTAATATTATTTTCGCATATATCAGAAACAACAAAAAAAGTTGTTGGAATGTTTTCTTTTCCTAAACGAATAATGAAATCATCAATTTTATCGCAACAAGTAATGTTATTTTGTTGAACTTTATATTGTTTTAAATATTCAATGTGATACCATTCCTCGTAATCAATAGTTATATAACAATCAAATTTATTATTTTTCTTTTTCATGGTCAACATTTTATCAAATATTAATTATTATTTATATGATTATTATAGATTCTGTACTGATACCCTAAATGTAGACACACAATAAAATCATGTGGCCACATGATTTTGCTAAAATACATTCAGGAGGAAAACATGTACAGTAAAGAAGAGAAAAGAGCCATTGGCAAAGAAGCCTATGA
>FZPS01000022.1_pt149 | contig 16576 bp, 14 predicted proteins | sample 1817821 | NCBI WGS metagenome assembly FZPS01 (sample SAMEA104158645, study PRJEB21678) | metagenome | place: Germany | collected 2015-04-21
AAAAAATGACAAGCCAACGTTATAATTTACGCGGTGTTTCAGCTTCAAAAGAAGATGTACATAATGCGATTAAAAATTTGGATAAAGGAATTTTTCCAAAAGCTTTTTGCAAAATAATTCCCGATATTTTAGGTGCAGATACGTCTTATTGCAATATCATGCATGCAGATGGCGCCGGAACAAAATCATCTCTCGCTTACGTTTATTGGCGCGAAACAGGCGATCTTTCCGTATGGAAAGGAATAGCTCAAGATGCCGTGATCATGAACGTTGATGACTTACTATGCGTGGGAGCCGATGACAATATTTTATTGTCGTCGACTATCGGGAGAAACAAAAACCTCATTCCCGGCGAAGTAATATCGGCTATCATAAACGGAACAAACGAATTGTGCGAAGAATTATCATCGTTGGGTGTACGTATTTATCCTACAGGTGGCGAAACGGCAGATGTTGGCGATCTGGTTCGAACAATTATTGTCGACAGTACCGTCACTTGCCGCATGAAACGTTCCGATGTTATCGATAACGCAAATATTCGTGCCGGCGATGTTATCGTAGGATTATCATCTTATGGACAAGCAACTTACGAGAAAGAATACAACAGTGGCATAGGCAGCAATGGTCTGACGTCGGCTCGACACGATGTATTTTCCAACTATCTCGCTCAAAAATATCCCGAAAGTTACGATCCCGGCATGCCTTCATCGCTTGTCTATGCGGGTAAATTGAAATTGACGGATGAAAGTGTAATTCCGGGTATTAATGTCGGTAAACTGTTGCTGTCCCCTACCCGCACATACTCCCCTATTATATCGCTGGTTTTCAGAGAATTACGAAACAATATTCATGGAATGGTTCATTGTACGGGTGGTGGTCAAACAAAAATCTTACACTTCTTAGATGAAGGACTCAGGGTTGTCAAAAATAATCTTTTCCCTATCCCGCCTCTCTTTTCTCTTATCCAACAACAATCAGAAACGGATTGGGAAGAAATGTACAAGGTTTTCAATATGGGGCATCGGATGGAAATCTATCTTCCAGAGGCTTATGCTCAGCGTATTATCGAAATTTCCCGGTCGTTTAACGTGGATGCGCAAATTGTAGGATATGTGGAAAAATCGGAGAAAAAAGAGTTGATCATAGAAAGCGAATTTGGAAAATTCATGTATAGCTAATGGCACCGCCTGATAAGGGAATCAAACAAAAATCATTTTGAGTCGAACATATGGCAGAAAATTCATTGTTAGATAAATTAGAACATTTAGTTGCTCGTTTTGAGGAGGTTTCAACATTAATTACCGACCCCGATGTGATATCGGACATGAAACGTTTTGTGAAACTCAACAAAGAATATAGCGACTTAGAAAAGATTGTAGAAGCACGAAACGACTATAAAAACACACTCGATGCAATCCAAGAAGCCAAAAATATCTTAGAAAATGAAACAGATGCCGATCTCAGGCAACTGGCAAACGAAGAATTGTCTACACACCTCGAAAAACTTCCCTTGTTGGAGGAGAAAATTAAAATCTTGCTACTTCCGGGTGATCCCGACGATGCAAAAAATGTAGTCATGGAAATTCGGGCAGGTACAGGTGGTGATGAGGCCGCTATTTTTGCCGGCGACTTGTATAAAATGTACACCCGTTTTTGCGAAAACAAAGGCTGGAAAACCGAAGTGACCGGATTTACGGAAGGAACAGCCGGAGGCTTTAAAGAAATTATTTTTACGGTTACGGGTGAAAATGTATATGGAACATTGAAATACGAATCGGGCGTACATCGGGTACAACGTGTTCCGGCTACCGAAACACAAGGACGCATACACACTTCTGCAGCTACGGTTGCCGTTCTTCCGGAAGCAGAGGAATTGGATGTTGAACTCAATCCGTCCGATATCGAATTTCATACGGCAAGGTCGAGCGGCGCAGGAGGTCAAAATGTAAATAAAGTGGAAACAAAAGTGCAGCTCACACACAAACCCACAGGAATCGTAGTGGTATCGCAACAAGCACGTACCCAACTGCAAAATCGGGAAATTGCCATGCAAATGCTTCGAACAAAACTATACGATATGGAACTTACAAAACGGCGCGAAGAAATGGCAACCCGCCGCAAGACAATGGTTTCTACAGGCGATCGATCAGCAAAAATTCGTACATACAATTATCCGCAAGGGCGAGTTACCGACCATCGAATCAATTTCACACTCTATAATTTATCTGCGTTTATGGATGGAGATATCCAACCGATGATCGATCAATTGATCATCAGCGAAAATGCAGAACGAATGAAAGAAGCAGAGATATAAATATAAAATGAATACACAACACCTTTTTCAACAGATTCAGAAAAAACAATCATTCCTATGTGTAGGATTGGATACCGATTTGGAAAAAATCCCCGAGTATCTGCTAGATAACGATGATCCTATATATGCATTCAACAAAAGCATTATCGATGCAACAGCACCTTATTGCGTAGCATACAAACCCAATATTGCTTTTTACGAGGCAGCGGGTCAAAAAGGCTGGATTGCCTTCGAAAAAACGGTAGCCTACATCAAACAACGTTATCCCGATCAATTTATTATTGCCGATGCAAAACGATGCGACATCGGGAACACCGCAGAAATGTATGCCCGCTTTTACTTCGATGCAATAAAAGTGGATGCCGTAACCGTTTCGCCCTATATGGGCGAAGACAGTGTGAAGCCTTTTCTCCTTTACCCGCAAAATCATGTCATTCTATTGGCATTGACTTCCAACAAAGGTGCGCACGATTTTCAACTTACGGAAGACCGCAACGGCGAACGGCTGTTTGAAAAAGTGCTTCGCATTTCCCAAACATGGGCTTCGAACGAACAAATGATGTATGTCGTGGGCGCCACTCAAGGCCGCTTGTTTGAAGATGTTCGCAAAATCGTTCCTCATCATTTTCTGCTTGTTCCGGGCATCGGAGCCCAAGGAGGGTCGTTGGAAGAAGTGTGCAAATATGGCATGAACAACCGGTGCGGATTACTGGTCAATTCATCGCGCGCCATTCTATATGCCGACTCCACCGAAGATTTTGCCAATGCTGCATGCGAAGAAGCAAAAAAACTACAGCAGCAAATGAGCATTATGCTAGCTAAATATTTGGATAAATAACCCCCATCAGGTTTTTAAAACTTTACTATGTCTTCTAAACGACGAGTCATCAACGACCCGGTATTCGGATTTATCAATATACCTAACGAATTTATCTACGACATCATTCAACATCCCTATCTGCAACGCCTAAACCGCATTCGGCAGTTGGGGGTAACCTCTTTTGTATATCCCGGCGCACAACACACGCGTTTTCATCATTCCATCGGAGCAATGTATCTGATGAACGAGGCATTGAAAAGCCTCAAAGAAAAAGGTCACGATATATCGGATGACGAATACGACGGGGCGCTGGCCGCTATACTTTTGCACGACGTGGGTCACGGCCCGTTTTCCCATATATTGGAATACACCCTCGTGAAAAACATTCATCATGAAGAAATTTCTTTGCTCTTGATGCAACAATTAAACGAGGAATGGAACGGCAAACTGCAGACCGCTATCGAGATATTCACCGACACCTACCCCAAACATTTTCTTCACCAATTGGTTAGCGGACAACTGGATGTAGACCGATTGGATTATTTGCGCCGCGACAGTTTTTTTACCGGCGTAAACGAAGGCAATATCGGTTCGGCACGTATCATAAAAATGATGGACGTTCGCAACGATCGTTTGGTTATCGACTCAAAAGGCATTTATTCGATCGAGAATTTTCTTTTGTCGCGCCGATTGATGTACTGGCAGGTTTATCTGCACAAAACGGCGGTTGCAGCCGAAAAGATGCTCATCAACACCCTTACTCGGGCAAAAGAACTTGCTTCACAGGGAGAAAAACTTTTTGCCTCCCCTTCCCTCTCCTATTTTCTGGAAAAAGACGCCACGCTTGCCGATTTCGAAAACAATGGAGAAGCATTGCAACACTTTGTCAATCTTGACGATAGCGATATATGGTCTGCTTTAAAAGTATGGACGTCTCATCCCGATAAAGTACTTTCGCTGCTCAGCAACGGCATGGTCAACCGCAAGTTGTTCAAAATAGAAATCACACCCAAAAAACAAAGCGCCTCACGAATAAAACAGTTTGTAAAAAAATACGAACGCAAGTACAACTTATCGGAACACGAAGCCCGTTACCTTATTTCGCACGATGTAATTGCTACCAACATGTATAGCCAAGAGGAAGAAAGCATCGATATATTATATAACGACGGCTCCATTAAAGACATTTCGCTCGCTTCCGATATGCTAAATCCCGAGTTGCTGTCAAAAAAAATAGGCAAATATTATTTTGCCTATTTGCGTGATTGATAATTTTTTATACAATCGTGTAATCTTAAATGAGATACAATGAGCTAATAGACTCATTGTTGCAAACGCGTTGAATCGCATTGGCAAACATTTCGGACACAGAAAGTATTTTCACTTTCTCCGATTTGTTTGGGTAAGGTATGCTATCGGTAAACACAATTTCGGTCAAAGCCGATCGATCCACTCGTTCCGAAGCAGGATCGGACATTACGGCATGACTGGCAACCGCACGTACCGATTTTGCTCCTTTCAGAATCATACTATCGGCTGCTCTGGTAATGGTTCCGGCTGTATCCACGATATCGTCTATCAACACAACATCCATCCCTTTTACATCTCCAACCACCTCCATATCCGAAATTATGTTGGCTTTTTTTCGCGCCTTATAGCAGATAACCATAGGACAGCCAAAAAATTTGGCATAAACACTGGCTCTTTTTGTTCCACCCACATCGGGAGCGGCAATAACCAAATTTTCGAGCTTTAGCCCTTTGATATACTCAATAAAAACTCCCGAAGCATATAAATGATCCACCGGAACATCAAAAAATCCCTGAATTTGGTCGGCGTGCAAATCCATTGTTATCAACCGGTTAATCCCGGCAACACTAAGCAAATCCGCAATCAATTTAGCACCAATGCTAATCCGCGGTTTATCTTTTCGGTCTTGACGCGCCCACCCAAAATAGGGAATCACAGCTACGATAGATTTGGCCGAAGCGCGTTTTGCCGCATCAATCATCAGCAGCAATTCCATCAAATTATCCGAATTCGGAAAAGTAGATTGAATCAAAAAAACTTGTTTACCTCGAATGGATTCTTCGTACGATACGGCAAATTCCCCATCGGCAAAGTGTTCAATAATCATATTGCCAAGCGGGCATTTTAAGCTATCGCATACTTTTTCTGCAAAATAACGCGATTTTGAGCCTGAAAAAATTTTAAAAGGTCTCTCTTGCATTTTTATTATTCTATTGATCAATAATTAATTAAACTTATTCGATAATTATTTTTTTCATCCACATCGACAATCACTGATGCAAAAGTACAAAAACTAACATCAATAAAAGATTTTTACAAAAAAGAAATTTTATAAATCTCTCCGTCATTTGCTTTTATCTTTACTTTTAAAGGATTTGTCCAAGAAAAGTCGATCGGAAATTTTTCTTCTGCAAGAAGAGGCACGGCAATTGCCCTTTCATGTTGGTTTACTTTAAAAAAATCATACGCATGATCGGGAATCCAAACCGTAACTTCTTCCTCTTCATCTGAGAAATTGCCGATAACCAACAGAAAATCCTTGTAATCGCCGCGAACGAAAGCATATTGTTTCATGGAATTGAAATTCGGATTTTCGTAATTGGCATACATTAAATCGTAAAAAAGCCCTTCGCGTAATGCCTTTTCCCGATTACACAACCGAATGAGCTTATGATAAAATTTTCGCAATCTTATTTCTTCTTCGGTAAGCAGCTCTTCATTCCATTTACCGTTGTTGTTCCATCGTCTCACCGTGTCCACCGACCAGTAATCGAATATCGAAGTGCGGCCATCTTTCCCGCTAAATCCCTCTTCATCCATGCCCCTCTCGCCCAGTTCCTGTCCAAAATAAATCATCACCGGATTTACGTTTATACAAGCCGTAACAATCATTGCGGCTTTTCCTTTCTCTCCGCTTTTTAGAAAAAAATCAGATGCAATACGCTGTTCATCATGATTTTCCATGAAATTGATCATGCGATGTTGTATATCGCCCACCGCATTCAATATAAACGTGATATCGGAAGAAGGGCGATAACCACAGGCCACGTCGCGCAACACATCATAAAGCCCCACTTTATCGTACAAATAATCGAAAGTATTGTCGGCCAAGAAATCGCGATACACGGAAGGATTATAAATCTCGGCAAAGAAAATAATATCCGGAAATTGCGCCTTAATTTGAGGAATCACCCATTTCCAAAACTCCAAGGGAACCATTTCTGCCATATCGCATCGAAACCCGTCGATATCTTTTGCCGCCCAAAAAAACAGAATATTTCTCATCTTTTTCCATGTATTGGGAATAGGGTCAAAATATCTCCTGCGTTCGTTCAAATAATCCACTCCGTAATTTAATTTTACCGTATCATACCAGTCGTATTCGCTCGGTTTGTTGGTAAAACAATCGTTCCCGGTAGCTTTTGCGGGATTTTCAACGTAGTTGACCTCAATGCCTTTGTCTCTCAAAAATTGCAAATCCAATGGTTGTCCGGGCAAATAATAAAAATTGTTGTGTGGCGCAAAAACAACCGACGTATCGTCTTTCTCGCCGAATTCTTCCACATGTTTCGGTTTGGCAATCGACCGGTAATTTCTCGCCACATGATTGGGCACAAAGTCTATGAGAACATTCAATCCGGCATTATGCGTACGCGCAATCAATTCTTCAAATTCCTGCATTCTTTTCTTCACATTTACCGCCAAATCCGGATCCACATCGTAACAATCCCTTATTGCATAGGGCGAGCCTGCTTTCCCTTTCACAATCTCGGGAAATTGCCGCGGAATACCGTATTCGGTATAATCGGTGGCAGAAGCATGGGCAAGCACCCCAATATACCAAACATGGGTATAACCCGCTTCTTTCAGTTCGTTGAGCACTATGTCGGTGATATCGTTAAATTTACCCGACCCATTTTCTTCAATCGTTCCATGAGGTTTATTCCTTGAATTTTTGTTACCAAACAATCGGGTAAGAATCTGATATACAAATATTTTATTTTTTTGCATGATTTTTTTTCTTTAATGATACACATCTATTCACGATCTCTTGTACTCCTCTCTCCATTATTTTTTGTGATGCACACGAAGCGCCAAGCGCCATCATCTCATTGGAATGATTTAAATCGAACATGGAATATTTCTCAATTCCTTCGGTCTCAATAAGAACATCGCATAATTGTCTATCGATAAGCGTATTGGAATTAGCCATCAAATTAAACGTTCTTTCAATCATGTTTTTTAGATTTATTTTTTCAGGAGGAGGAATCATTAAAGAAACATTCACTCCTACCACATACTTGCATTTATTGCGAATTACCGACACGGGAAAGTTTTTCAGAAGCCCCCCATCCACATAAGGAACATCGTTAATCACTTGTGGATAAAAAATAATAGGAATGGAACACGAGGCAACCACTGCATCGATCAAAAAATCACCATGCGAGAAAGTCACTGCACGAGCCCTATTCCAATCGGTAGCTACGGCAATAAACGGAATTTTAAGTTCTTCAAACGATTTTGCACGCAGATTATTTTTTAAAAACGATTGCAACCCCGTCGTTTTGAAAAAACCGGCCGTAGGCTTCGTAAATTCGATAAACTGCCTAAATTCTTTACCCTTAAAAAGTTCGGCTATTTCGTCGGGAGAGTACCCGTCGGCATAAAAAACGCCCGCCAACGAGCCGGCACTGGTTCCCACAATAATATCGGGCTCAAGCCCGCATTTATCCAACATCTTAAGCGCTCCAAGGTGAGCAAATCCTTTTGCACCACCTCCGCTTAATGCATATCCCAAATTATAGGGGTATCGGGGACCGAAAAGTGACATCACATCATAGATTTAAAAAAAATTAATAGATCTTGCTTGAGAATATATCCATCGCCTTTACAAAAATGGCAATTTTTTTTCATTATTCAAATGAATGAAAGCATTAATTTATCGGCAATTGATGAATGATTTCATTTATGCAATCGTTCAAGCAGTTCTCCCACGGTTTGCTTCAAAATCGGGTGAAGCATATCGGGAGCAATTTCGGAAAAAGGAAGCAGCACAAACTCGCGAAGATGCATGCGGGGATGAGGAACCGTCAACTCCGGCTTATCGATAATCAGATCATCAATCATCAGGATATCGATATCGATTGGTCTGTCGGCATAATTGCCATTCTTACTCTTTCCTGTTCTTCCCAACTGTTTTTCAATGGTTTGCGTAATTACGAATACATCATTGACCGACACTTTCGAAACCACTTCGCACACAACGTTCACAAAGCTGTTTTCCGACGCAAATCCCTCGGGCGACGTAACATAAAAAGCGGACTTGGAAACGATTTTTCCAATCCGCTCTTCTATCTTCGCATACGCATCGTTTATATTTTTTTCCTTATCGCCTAAATTCGATCCTAATCCCAAAAATACCCGATGCGACATTTCATCACAACACTTCATCAGTCAATAATAAGCACGGCATCGCCATATGCCCCGAAACGGTATTTTTCTTTAACGGCCACTTCATAAGCATTCATTATCTTTTCGTAACCGCCAAAAGCACATGCCGTCATCAATAAAGTGGAACAAGGAAGCTGAAAATTGGAAACAAATGCCGAAGGAAAAGTAAACTCATAAGGAGGGAAAATAAATTTGTTGGTCCACCCCTCTCTTGGTTTTAAAAGTCCGTCGGTACTTACCCCCGTTTCAACAGCTCTCATGGTAGAAGCACCTACGACGCATATACGATGCCCCTCTTCGTATGCCGGATTAACTCTTTCGCACAATTCTTCGGGAATAACCATTTGTTCGGAATCGATTTTATGTTTCGTAAGATCTTCCACTTCGATATCACGATAAACTCCCAATCCGCAATGCAGGGTGAGAAATCCATAATCGACTCCTTTTATCTCCATCCGCTTCATCAATTCGCGACTGAAATGCAGTCCGGCAGCAGGTGCCACCACAGCACCCTCATTGGCGGCAAAAATGGTTTGATAACGCTCTTTGTCTAGAGGTTCTGCTCGTCGTCCCATATATTCCGGAATTGGCGTTTCGCCAACCGAAAAAAGCAGTTCTTTAAACTCCTCGTATGGGCCGTCGTACAAAAATCGAATTGTACGCCCTCGCGAGGTAGTATTGTCAATCACTTCGGCAACCAATTCTTCGTTTTCACCAAAAAACAACTTGTTTCCGATACGTATTTTTCGTGCAGGATTTACCATAACATCCCATAAATGCTGATCGGGATTAAGTTCTCGCAACAGAAACACTTCGATTTCTGCACCCGTTTTTTCTTTGTATCCAAACAATCTTGCCGGAAAAACTTTTGTATCGTTAAAAATAAAAAAATCCTTTTCTTCAAAATAATCCAATATATCTTTGAAGATTATATGTTCGAGTTCATCCGATTCTCTGTGCACGACCATCAGTCGCGATTCATCACGATGAACAGCAGGATATTTAGCTATCAGCTCCTCAGGAAGATCAAATCTAAATTGAGAAAGTTTCATATTGTTTTAATTATAATTAACCGGTTCAATCTATTATTTACTTAATTAAAAAATCCGGATCATTTTTTATGTTTTCATCGAAAAAACGATCCAACTCGCTTACTTGCAAACACTCATCGAGTGTCGCCTCTCCTACCCTCGTACGCACCAATTGGGTTAGATGTGCACCCGATCCCAACTCTCTGCCTATATCTCTGGCCAGTGCTCTAATATAGGTGCCTTTACTACAAACCACTTTTATCGTTATTATTGGCAATTCGCAAGTAAGCAATTCTACATTATCTATAACCAATAATTTGGGTTTTAGTTCGATGTCTTTATTTTTACGGGCCAATTTATACGCTCTTTCCCCCTTTATTTTACATGCAGAGAAAACAGGCGGCACCTGTTCGATTGGTCCGATAAATTTTTTCAGCACATCATTTACCATTTCTTCGGTAATGTGATGAATAGGGTACGTTGCATCGATCGGAGTTTCCAAATCGAACGACGGCGTTGTCGCCCCCAATCGAATAGTGGCCATATATTCTTTTGTTTGCGCCTGAAAACGTTCAATTTCTTTTGTTTTTTTCCCCGTACAAACAATCATCACTCCGGTGGCCAATGGATCCAGCGTTCCTGCATGGCCAACTTTCAATTTTTTTATCTTCAATCGTTCGCAGATTTTGGCACGCACCACATCCACCACTTTGAACGACGTCCAATACAAAGGTTTATTGATGTATAATACCTCTCCTTCAATAAAATCCATCGAAAATCAAATTATATTCGAAATTGTACCTGTACTTAACAGAATCAGCATTAATCCTCCAATGATGATCCTATAATATCCAAACGCTTTAAAACCATGCCGAGTAATGAAATCGATAAAAAATCGAATAGCAATCACGGCAACAAGAAAAGCAACGATATTTCCGATCAGCAACAGTGACAAATTGTCATGCAGCATGGGCATGCCGATAGGGTCTTTCATCAATTGATACAACTTGTAACCCGCTGCGGCAGCCATTGTGGGAACTGCCAAGAAAAACGAAAATTCGGCTGCATTTTTCCGGTCCAATTTAACACTCATTCCGCCCACGATGGTGGCAAACGAACGCGAAACACCCGGAATCATGGCGATACACTGAAAACACCCTATTTTCAGCGCCTTTTGCCACGTTACAGTCTGATCGGGGGTGGGTTTGTCGAACCATTGGTCAACAAAAAGCATCACAATTCCACCGGCTACGAGCATAACGGCAACCACCAACACATTTTCCAACAAAGAATCGATCTGATCACCCAACAACAATCCCAATACTCCGGCGGGGACAAGCGCTATGAGCAGTTTCAGGTAAAAATCGAATTTATCAAGAAATCGTTTCACATAGGTTCCCCATTTTTCCCACGTACCCATTCCTTTTACTGCCTCGGGATCCCTTATTTTAACGGGCTTCAGCCGAAAAAAACGTTGCCGGTAAAGTACAACCACAGCCAAAATAGCCCCAAATTGTATAATGACAGTGAAAGCTTTTACAAAAGGTGTGCTTTCGATACCCAACAAGGCCTGGGTTATAATCATATGCCCCGTAGACGAAACCGGGAGAAATTCGGTCAGTCCCTCCACAATTGCAATAACGATTGCCTCTATACTATTCATTCCGGCTGTTAAAGCTATTAAAAAGGATAAGGTTTATTTCTTTTCTTCTTCTTTTGTTTTGGAATTGGAAGGATAAAGAATCCCGACGATTACCAGAAGAAAACCGGCAAGGCAAACCATCGGGGCTATTTTAATGCGGCGCGCACTAAATATATCGGGATTAAAGCCGGTCTCTGCCGTCGTTCCCGGCCCTATCATCAACAAAAACCCAATAATGATGATTACTACTGCTATTCCACAGATAATAATGTTTGTTTTGCTTAACGGAAAATTTTTTTGTGCCATATTTTTTTTAATCAGCGCAACATAACGTTGTGTCCTTTATACATAATACAAACTATCGGGATCCATTTTCAAGTAATGGTTTACCGAAACAACGGTAGCCGTACCCGTAATAATTATTCCCAGCACGATTACCGTCCCAAAAAGTAGGGTTATATCGTTTACAGTTAGGATTGACCTTAAATCTGCATATTCCATGCCAAAATAGTATAAAATTCCTAAAATAATACCATCGGCCAACAATCCGGCAATAATACCCATTATCATATGCTCTTTAACAAACGGTTTTCGGATAAACGCATCCACTGCTCCCACCAAGTTCATGGTATGAATCAAAAACCGTTTTGCATAGATACTCAATCGTATCGTATTGCTGATTAGCGTAAAAGAGATAAACAACAACACAACCGACAAAATCAACAAAATAGCGGTAATTTTAGATAGATTATTATTTATCAACTCGATAACTTCCTGCTGATACAGCAAGTCGTCGATATTGGTTTCCGCTTTGATGATTTCACTCACTTTTGCCAAACTATCGGTATTGGCATATTCCGATTTCAAAAAGATCTCAATGCAATCGGGTGCCGGATTAAAGCCCAGCAACTCTTCGGGATCTTCTCCCAAATCTTGAATCAACAGTTCTTTGGCTTCCTCTTTGCCGATAAAACGCGACGATTTCACAAAAGGCATGTCGTCCAACCGTTTTCTGGTTTCCGCAATTTGTGCATCCGTCACATTGTGTTCCAGTATCACACTGAAACTCACATTTTCTTTCACATAATCCGATAGCCGGTTTCCAAGAAACAAAGTCAAAATAGTAAGCCCCAACAGCACCAAAACCAACGTAATGCTAACGATGGAGGTAATTTTCGCATTAAAAAACATTGCTTTGTTTACTCGGTATTTTTTCGTCATATCCTCATTCTATATCGTATCAAGCGTTGAGTTCGGGAATGGAAATCTCTCCGTACCGGCCTTTTCTCCGATTATTTTGCAAAGTAACAAAAAATTTTGCCAAAAAAACCGATGCATATCCTAAATAATCTGAATACGACTTCTTGTTCAATCGGTTTTTAATCCCGCTTATGCCATGCCTTGCGGCACCGGCGCACTCTTTTTGTTTTTTATTCGATCGGTTTTAATCCCATCTCCTTTGCCTTCTCCAACATAAACCGATACGCCGCTTCGTGCTCGTTGGGTATCTTTCCGTCAAGGATGGCCTCCTTGATAGCCGCTTTCAACATCCCCACCTCTTTTCCCGGACTCAATCCAAACGTTTGCATAATCTCGTATCCATCCACAGGCGGTTGAAAGTTTCGTACTCGATCTTTTTCTTCAATTTCCTTGAGCTTTTTCCTTACCATCTTAAAATTACGAAGGTAAAGCTTTGCTTTGGCTGTATTTTTTGTCGTAACATCGGATTCGCACAACATCATCAAATCGTCAATATCGTCGCCGGCATCAAAAAGCAAACGTCGGACAGCCGAATCGGTCACCTGCTCGTCCACCAGCTGCATCGGCCGCATATGCAAAGAAACCAATTTCTGCACATACTTCATTTTTTCGTTTAAAGGCAAACGCAGTCGACGAAAAATTTTGGGAACCATTTTCTCTCCCGCGTGATTGTGATTATAAAATGTCCATCCGAGTTGAGGATCCCATCGTTTGGTAGTCGATTTGCCGATATCGTGCAACAGTGCAGCCCACCGCAACCACAAATTATCGGTTTTGAGCGAAATATTATCCAACACGGCAAGCGTATGATAGAAATTGTCTTTATGCTGCACCCCGTCGCGATTTTCCACCCCTTTCAACGCGGCCAATTCGGGGAACACGAGATCGAGCAATCCCGTTTTTTCCAGCAAAACGAATCCTACCGACGGCTTCGGCGAAAGAATAATCTTGTTCAGCTCATCGGTAATACGTTCGGCAGAAACAATGGAGATGCGTTCCCTGTTGGCCACGATGGCGTCGAATGTTTCGGGATGAATATCGAATCCCAACTGCGACGCAAACCTAATGGCGCGCATCATGCGCAACGGATCGTCGCTAAACGTGATATTGGGGTCCAATGGCGTTCTGATAATGCGGTTTTCCAGATCCTGCAAGCCATTGAAATAATCTACCAATTCGCCAAATCGCGCACGATTGATGCACAAAGCCAACGTATTGATCGTAAAATCGCGCCGTTTGAGATCGTCCTCCAGCGTACCGTCTTCCACAATGGGTTTTCGGGAATCGTGGGTATACGATTCTTTTCGTGCTCCCACAAATTCCAATTCATACCCTTTGTATTTTACCTGTGCCGTGCCAAAATTCTTATAAACCGTCACTTTCGACTGTTTGCCCATTTTTTTTGCCACTGCCTCCGCCAATGCTACGCCGCTTCCCACAACCACAAAATCGATATCTTTCGACGTTCTGCGAAGAAAAATATCGCGAACGTATCCTCCTATCACATAACACTCCACATTCATTTCGTCGGCAACTTGCGAAACAAGCCTGAAAACCGGTTTATTTAAATATTTACGTACCTCTTTGTAAGGGATATTCATAAAATACGGGTTTGCAATTCGTGATAAATTGCAAAATTACAATAAATCTTACAGGTGGCATAATGCGGCAATTTTATTTCCGGAAAAAATATGGTTACCTTTGCAAATTCAAACCACAAACCACAAAAATTAAATTATTAATCGATGGACGACGATCCGTATCCTAATAATTTCAAGTACAGACAACTTCTGTAAAGGGATTCGATGTCTCTTTACAGTAAAAAAGTAAGGAGGCATGAATCATGGTAAACATTAAACTCAACTTCCGGGATCTTATCGATAAGAAAAACTGGAAAACCCTAAAACAATCGTTAAACGAATTGGATCCCTTTGATGTGGCACAATGCATCAAAGATTCGGACGAAGGCGACGATGTGGTGTTGTTTCGTTTACTCAACAGAGAACAAGCCAAAAAGACCTTCCAACACCTCTCGCACGAAAATCAAGAACAAATCATCGAAGGGCTGGCTCAAAACATCCATAAGCTTTCGGATTTGCTGAACGACCTCGACCCGGACGACCGGACCGCCTTTTTCGAGGAATTGCCCGGAAAAGTCACCCAACAGCTGATCCAACTTTTATCCGACGACGAACGAAAAATCGCAACCCATCTGCTCGGGTATCCCGAAAACAGTATCGGACGTTTGATGACACCCAATTATGTTGCCGTAAAGCCCCACTATACCATTGAAGAAGTATTTGCACACATCAGGCAATACGGCAAAAATTGCGAAACCATCGACAGTATTTATGTCGTAGACAAGAATTGGAAACTGCTTGACGACATTCAAATCAAAGACATCATTCTTGCATCGCCCAACCAAACCGTTTCGGAACTCATGGATCGTCGTTTCGTGGCACTCAACGCAATGGAGGATCAGGAAATGGCCATCCGTGTTTTCAAAGATTACGACAGAGCTTCTTTGCCGGTAGTAAACGAGGAGGGAATTTTGTTGGGTATCGTGACTTTCGACGATATCATGGACGTGGTTGAAGAAGAATCGACCGAAGATTTCCTCAAATTCGGTTCATTGCAAAAACCGATTATCAACCCCCTTCAAACACCCACTTTCATTTTATACAGGGAACGCATTTTCTGGCTCACGGCATTGCTTTTCGTGAACCTTTTTTCCGGTGCGGTCCTTGCACGTTTCGAAAGCGTGATCCAATCGGTAGTTTCACTCGTCTTTTTTCTCCCCCTTATCATCGACAGTGCAGGAAATGCCGGATCGCAAACGGCATCGCTCATGATTCGTTCGCTTGCCACAGGCGATGTCCACTTGAAAGATTGGTACAAGTTGGTCGGAAAAGAATTTATCGTTTCCTTTCTACTGGGAATCACAATGGCCATCGGTGTCGCGGCGATAGCCAAATTCCGATCACCCGAAATTATTTATATCGTTGCCCTTACCATGATTTCGGTTGTAATGATTGGCAGTTTGATCGGCTTGCTGTTGCCGTTTATTTTCACGAAATTGAAACTCGACCCCGCAACGGCCAGTGCTCCGCTGATTACCTCGATTGCCGACATCCTCGGCATCCTGATCTATTTTTCGCTGGCTACCCACTTTTTGGGTTTGTAGCAAAAAAGAGTGTTCCCATTCGGTTTTTTTGTTACAATTTGTAAAATTGCAATAAATGCGATTTACGACCCTGTTTTACTGCCAATATATTTTGTACATTTGCATCACTTACGAAACGAAACATGGCAGAGAAAAAGATAAAATCGCTTCATTCGACAACCCATTTTTTGGCTGCACCCGTTTTTTATAAAATCTTTATCGGATTGTTTCTACTCATGGCGTGTTCCCAAAGCCACCAAAAAACGGCCAAAGACTATCTCAATGCCGCTCAACAAGCTTATGAAGAAGGCAATTATGATTTGGCTAAAAGACAGATCGACAGCATAAAAATAAAATTTCCTAAAGCTTTTAAAGAGATCAAAGCCGGCTTTGCGTTGATGCAGGATGTACGTTTAGCCGAAAACCGGCGCAACATTGCCTTTTGCGATTCCATGCTTCAGGTAAATTACGACACGCTGAAAGTCATGCTGTTGAAATTCGATTACGTTCGCGATGAAGAATACCAGGAATTTGGCGATTACATTCCCAAAATTTACCCGCTGAGCCAAACGCTTTATCAAAATACGGTACGGTCGGGAGTACAGGAAAAGGGCAACCTTTACCTCGAAAGTGTTGTTGTTGGCAGCAATATCCATCACAACCACATCAGAGTCAGCCTCCCCGAAGGCGAATATGCCGAAACCCTTCCCGTCACTTCCGAAGGGCTGAATTACCGTTTCAGCACCCTTACCGCAAGTTACGAGATTGTGCGCTACAGCGGAGAGAATGAAAACGGCGTGGCCCAATTCGTTTATACCTTCAAAGACCACCCCATCACGGTGCATTTCATTGGCAAACGAACCCT
>FZPS01000059.1_pt322 | contig 16570 bp, 12 predicted proteins | sample 1817821 | NCBI WGS metagenome assembly FZPS01 (sample SAMEA104158645, study PRJEB21678) | metagenome | place: Germany | collected 2015-04-21
ATCCACGCCAATCCTGTAGTGTAGAAGGCTGTGAATATCGCCCATTTCCACCCACCGGATTCCTGCTTTATAGCTGCTAATACAGCGACACAAGGCAGATAGATTAATGTAAAGACCATATAACAGAAGGCTATTAATGGCGTTATTCCATTTTCTGCCAATTTCTCTCCAATATTAGTACTTTCTCCATCACCGGCATACAAGACACCAAGCGTACTAACCACTAATTCTTTTGCTCCTAATCCGGAAAGTAACCCAACTCCTAATTTCCAGTCAAAACCCAATGGTTTCATTACAGGCTCGATGGTCTTTCCAATTTTACCGATATAAGAATTTTCCTGCTGTTCCTGTGGAGTTAATGTTCCATCTCCTTGAGGATAATAGCCTAAGAACCAAACAAAGATAGAAGCAATTAAAATAATACCTCCCATCTTCTTAAGATAGATCACCCCTTTTTCCCAAGTATGTCTAAAAATAGCTTTAGAAGTTGGCAAACGATAAGGAGGTAATTCCATTACAAAAGGTGTGTCATCTCCCTTCTTAAACGACTTGCTAAAAATCTTAGCCATGACAACCGCCAACAGTATGCCTAAGGCATAAATCAACAATAGCATCAAACCCGGATTTTTAGGGAAGAAGGTACCTATCAAGACCAAATAGATGGGCAGTCGGGCACTACACGACATCAAAGGATTGACTAACATGGTAATTAAACGTGTCTTTCTATTCTCTATGGTTCGTGTAGCCATAATAGCAGGCACATTACAACCAAACCCCATCAACAAAGGAATAAACGATTTCCCATGTAATCCCATCTTATGCATCACTTTATCCATAATGAACGCTGCTCTGGCCATATAACCGGAATCTTCCATCAAGGATATAAAGAAGTAGAGAATTAAAATGTTAGGTAAGAAAACAATAACCCCTCCTACTCCACTAATTACTCCATCTACAATCAACCCCTTTAAAGGCCCATCAGCCATATTCCCTCTTACAAATTCCCCTAAATTGTCAACCAGCCATTCAATGCCTGCCATGGGATATTCTCCTAGAATAAACGTTCCCATAAAAGTGATATACATAAATAAAAAGAAAATAGGGAACCCCCAGAACTTATGTGTAACAATGGAGTCTATTAATTTTGTGGTTTGACGCTGTTCTCTCTGGCTTTCTTTGAAAGTCTGACGCAGTGCTCCATCTATGAACGCATATTTGGCATCAGTGATGACCGATTCTGCATTCTCCTTATAAGTTGAAGATATTTTTTTCACCATTTCAACCTGACGTTTAAATATCTCCTCACTATTGGGGAGTTTAGCAATGATCTTTTCTACTTCAGCATCACCCTCCAACAACTTTATGGCTAAGAAACGAAAACAATAGATGGATTGCATCTCTCTATTCTTCGCTATCTCTTCCTTTATATAATCAATGGCTTGTTCTATAACGGGACCGTGATTGATATGAATATGCCTATACACTTTATGAATATCTCCGGATCCTACAGAAGTGTAATCTTCAATATGTTCAGGATGTTTCTCTTCATCAACATATTTGTCATGCCATTCTTTGATTTCTTTCAATATTTCGGAATCAATATTTCCGTCTTTATCTAAAAAATCCGCTCCTTCATACATATTAATGATGATATGGAACAGATCATCGATCCCTTTATTTTTTGTACAAACGGTAGGAATCATCGGAACCCCTAACATTTTACTTAATGTAATATGATCTAATTCATTACGACTTTGCTCCAACTCATCATACATATTCAGTGCAATGACCATACGTATATTCATATCAATGAGCTGAGTCGTTAAATATAAGTTGCGTTCTAAATTGGTTGAATCAACCACATTGATAACAACATCCGGCGTTTCTTCCACGATATGTTCACGCACATAAACCTCTTCAGGAGTATAAGCTGATAAAGAATAAGTTCCCGGTAAATCAACAATTCGGAATTGATACCCTTCAAAATTAAAATAGCCTTCTTTTGAATCTACAGTTACTCCTCCATAGTTACCCACTTTTTCGTGAGCTCCCGATGCAATATTAAAAAGAGATGTTTTTCCACAATTAGGATTTCCAACTAAAGCCACATTAATGGTTTTGCGTTTATTCATTGCAATATTTCGCAAATCTTCCTCAGAGACCTCCACATTTTCATAAAGTTCCTCATAAGATCCCGGTTTGTCCAAGAGAAGTTCTCGCGCCTCTTTTTCACTCACCACTTCAATCATCTTCGCTTCTTCACGCCGAAGCGAAATATCATATCCCATCACCCTATATTTAATAGGATCTTTTAAAGGAGCGTTTAGAAGAACATCAACCGTCTTACCTTTAATAAAGCCCATTTCAATAATGCGCTTTCTAAAGCTGCCATGCCCTAACACTTTTACAATTACACCACGTTCTCCTGTTTGTAAATCCGATAATCGCATAAAATAAACCCTTTTATTTACATGAATTTTATTTCGATGCAAATGTAATTTTTTTCTGGTAGGCCAACAAACTATTTAGAATCTATTTAAATAAGAATCGTGAAATTTTCTTCTATTCATACAAATAAAAGGAAAGAAAAACTATCTTTGTTCCATTATGGTTGTAGACAAAGTCAGATATTTTATAGCTAGGGAGAACTTGATATCTTCACATAAAGAGAAATTACTGGTAGCTTTAAGTGGAGGAGCCGATTCGGTAGCTTTACTCCGTATTTTATTAACGCTGGGGTACGAATGTATTGCTGCCCACTGTAACTTTTGGTTGAGAGATAAAGAATCTCTTCGCGATGAGGAGTTTGTAACTCAACTATGTAAAGATTTAAAGGTTCCTCTTTATAAAACCAGTTTTGATACTTTTTCTTATGCTCAAAAAAAATCTATTTCCATAGAGATGGCAGCCAGAGAGCTTCGCTACAATTGGTTTTATGAACTAAAAAAAACGAATGATATAAATTCTATTGCCATAGCCCACCATATTGATGATAACATAGAAACTTTATTATTAAACTTAATCAGGGGTTCCGGCATAAAAGGCCTGACCGGAATTCCACCTCGAAATCAGGATATCATTCGTCCCCTCTTATGCTTATACAGAGAAGAAATTGAAGATTATCTGCAATCCATAGGACAAGCATTTGTAACAGACAGTACTAATCTGGAAACAGAGTATACCCGTAACAAGATAAGATTAAATCTACTTCCTTTGATGGAGGAGATTAATCCTTCGGTAAAGAGAACATTAAACGAAACCATTGGATATCTGCGAGAAACTGAACGCATCTATTTGGACACAATAGAAAAAGGTATTCAACGAGTCTATGCTGATGATAAAATAGATATTGCCGGATTATTACAAGAGTCCTCTCCTTCTTCTTTATTATATGAAATTCTATATCCTAAAGGATTTACGCCTCAACAAATAGAATCCATTTATAACGCACTTGCTGAACAACCGGGAAAACAGTTTTTCAGTACAAAGTGGAAAGTCTTAAAAGATCGGGATTATTTGTTAATACAAGAAAAAGAGGAGAAAGCGGATCCCCCTCAACTGGAGTTCAAAGAGGTAGAGTATAATGCTGACTTCGTCATTCCCAAAGATAAAAGAACGGCTTGTTTTGATAAGAGCAAACTCAAAGAACCTTTAACCATAAGAAAATGGCAACAGGGTGACTATTTTATACCATTTGGGATGAAAGGACGTAAAAAAGTAAGCGATTATCTTACTGATGAAAAATTCTCCAGATTTGATAAAGAGAACGTGTGGTTGCTTTGCAGTGGTGAAAACATAGCTTGGATCATCAACGAACGAATTGATGAACGATTCAAAATAGATAAGGATTCAAAGAAAGTAATCATAGCAAAAGAAAATCGCTCCCAGACCTAATGCCGGTCGGTCTGGGTTAAAACACCCTTCGGTCTGGGTTAGAACACCCTTCGGTCAGGGATCGAGTAAGCTTTGGTCTGGGACCCTCCTAAGACTTCCTTTTTCACTCATAACAAATGCCTGTGCCCTCGTGAATAAATAGCAATAACAGGTACTGGACAAAAATAAATATCTGCACAGATTTTATTTTTTTGTGCAAAAAAAATCTCGTCACCATAAATAGCACAACTCACACATAATGAAACTATTAAACCCCATCAAAAGAAAAAATCAAGACTGAAATCGTCCTTTTTCAGACAATCCGCAATTTATTTATTGAAACATTAGCTTTTGGAATCATTAAAAATGATATAAATTTGCACCATGAAAGAGGTGTAAAACATCGCTATCCGGCGAGTGAACATAAAAGGGAATCAGGTGAAAATCCTGGGCAGACCCGCTGCTGTAAATTTCATTCAACCTCTGAAAAAATTAGACCACTGTTCCTTTAAGTCTGAACGGGAAGGTATTTTTCAGAAGAAATGAGCCAGAAGACCTACCTCTATCATAAAAGGTTTGGGCTTTCGGGGAATAAAGTGCAAATTAGACTTATCACTCTGAAGATTTCAGGGCCTATTTTTTCTGCACTCAACTCACCAAAGCCTTAGTATAAACCCAAAAAAAGTAGCTTAGTATAAACCCAAAAAAAGTAGAATGAAAAAATCATTTAGTAAGTTTTTAGCTCGTCAAGAACTACTGAACAAACAATGGAGTGAAGAGTATAAAAGTAAACAACATCAAAGAGGTAAATTAACCGCAAGAGAACGAATTCTATTCCTTTTCGATGAAGGGACATTTGAAGAAACTGACACGTTCATGCCTTCAGCTCCCACCTCATTTGGAAAACATAAACCGGCTATAGGTGATGGGGTAGTTACCGGTTATGGAGAAATCAATGGCGTATTAGTTTACGCGTATGCCCAGGACTTTAATGCATTAGGAGGCTCTTTAGGATCGGTTCACGCCTCGAAAATAATAAAGATCCAAGAAATGGCATTAAAAACCGGCTCACCAATCATCGCTCTCATCGACTCAGGGGGAGCAAGGATTCAAGAAGGAATCAGCAGTCTGGATGGATATGCCAAAATATTCAGAAATAATGTAATGTCTTCCGGGGTCATTCCTCAAATATCGGTTATCATGGGGCCGGCGGCCGGAGGAGCGGTATATTCTCCTGCCTTGACCGATTTCATATTCATGACTGCCGATACCAGTTATATGTTTGTTACCGGCCCGAATGTAATTAAAGAGGTGTTAAATGAAACGGTAACTCCTGAAGTTCTGGGCGGTGCAGTTACACACACCACCCAAACCGGAGTGGCAGACTTCATCTTTAATGACGATGAAAACACGCTATTGGGAGTTAAGCGACTCCTCTCCTACCTGCCTTCAAATAATTTAGATTCAGTACCTACCATAACTTCTACAGATAAGGCTAATAGAATTGAAAAACGTTTGCGCGACATCGTACCTGATGATGCGGATAAACCTTATAATGTAAAAGAGATTATTGAATTAATCGTGGATAATGGAGACTATTTTGAGGTTGCAACCAATCATGCTCAAAACATTATTACAGCCTTCGCCAGATTAGATGGACAGTCTGTAGGAATCATAGCGAATCAACCTCAAGTAATGGCCGGAACACTAGACATTGATTCATCGGTTAAAGCGGCTCGCTTTATAAATAACTGTAATGCATATAATATTCCGATTATAACTCTGGTGGATGTACCCGGATTCTTACCGGGCACTGATCAAGAACACAACGGTATAATTCGTCATGGTGCCAAATTGCTCTATGCATACACCTATGCAACTGTACCCAAAATAACCATCATTTTACGTAAAGCATACGGAGGAGCTTATATCGTAATGAACAGTAAAGGTATCGGAGGAGATTTTTCTTTTGCCTGGCCAACAGCAGAAATTGCAGTGATGGGAGCAAAAGGAGCCATTGCCATACTTTATAAGAAAGAATTGGCTGAAGCTGAAAATCCGGATGAATTAAAACAAGAGTTCTCAGAGAAATATACAGAAGAAGTAGTAAATCCCTATATAGCGGATGATAAAGGATATATAGACGAAGTCATTGACCCTGCTATTACGCGTTACAAAATAATCAAAGCCTTAAAGGCCTTACAGCGTAAAACAGATTACAGACCGAACAGAAAACAGGGGAATATCCCTTTATAAACTTTGAAATTATGAAAACAAATAATATTCAATCGATTCTAATTGCTAATCGTGGTGAAATTGCCATTCGTATAGCTAAGACGGCTAAACAAATGGGAATCAGAACTTATGGTATCTACACCAATAAAGAGCCCAATGCCCTTTACTTAAAAGTAATAGATGAAGCAATAGATTTTCCAACTCGGATAAAAAACAATATTCCTGAATTTTTAGACATTGAGAGTCTAATTAGCATTGCCAAAGAACATCAAATTGATGCCATTCACCCCGGATATGGGTACCTGTCAGAGAATGCCCAATTCGCAAAAAGATGCGAGGAAGAACATATCCTATTCATAGGCCCATCTTGGGAGGTGATTCAGCGTATGGGAAATAAGCTGATTGCAAAAGAAATAGCAAAGAAGGCAAATGTCCCGATGCTATCGGGAAGCAGTCAATCGATAAAAGAGGTTGAGGAGGCTAAAGATGTAGCAGAAACCATTGGCTATCCCATTATCATTAAAGCTTCTGCCGGTGGTGGAGGCAGGGGTATGCGCGTGGTTTACAAAAAGGAAGATCTGGATGCGGCATATAAGGCAGCAACCAATGAAGCTTTGACAGCCTTTAATGATGCGTCGGTCTTTATTGAAAAATATGTTGAAAACCCACGCCACATAGAAGTACAAATCGTTGCTGATAACCATGGAAATGTAATTCATCTTGGAGAAAGAGAGTGCAGCATTCAACGGAAACAACAAAAACTAATTGAAGAAGCTCCCTCATCGGTTTTAAGTCCTCAAAAAAGAGAGGAGATTACTTCGGCTGCCGTTCGGTTAGCTAAAGAAGCAAACTATTCCAGCTTAGGTACGGTAGAGTTTCTACTGGATTATCAAGGTGATTTTTATTTTATGGAGATGAATACCCGCATTCAAGTTGAACATCCCATTACAGAGGAAATCACACATTTAGATTTAGTTGAGCTTCAATTAAACATAGCCAAGAACAAACCCCTTCCTATTACCCAAAAAGAGGTGAAGTTTCAAGGATGGGCCATAGAATGCCGTATTAATGCTGAAGATATCCAAAACAACTTTTCTCCATCCACTGGCTTTATCAAAGGGATGAAGCTCCCTAAAGGTAAGCATATACGCATTGATTCGGGAGTAAAAACAGGATCTGAGATCACGACTTTCTTTGACTCCATGATTATGAAACTTATTGTGCATGGAGAAAACAGAAAAGATGCCATAAATAAAATGAAGGTAGCACTAAGCAGGCTTTATATACAAGGAGTTAAAACCACCATTCCTTTTCATAAAGCTGTATTAAATCATGAAGACTTCATTGATGGTGATTTTAATACCTCTTTTGTTCAGGAACATATTGATGAATTAGATTTCACGAATGATAATGAAGATTTTGCCGGTGCTCTATATGTTCTAGCACATTACTACAATTCGTATTATAAGCCACCACAAACAAATCCGACAACGGATTATTGGTCGCTTAATAATAAACTTAAATAAAGAAAAGGAGGTTGTTTTATGGAACCAAAAAAATTCATAGCTGTCGATAAAGGCAGCATGCAAGAATATTGTTTTGAAATTGATAAGAAGGGTGAGATCTTAATTAACGGACAAAAATGTGAAGTGGAGTTCACGCACAATAAATCCGGACTGACATTCATTCATTTAGCCGGGAAAAAATACATCATTGAAATTGTATCTAACGATCAAAATAATTATGAATTACTAATTAATGGAAATAGTTATACTTTTTCTCTTGAAACTCCCTTATCTCTCGAGAAATTGAAAAAGAAGATTGAAGAAGAAAAGCAATCTACAACCTATCTGATTAAAGCTCCGATGCCGGGAACTATATTAGAGGTAAATGTTGAAGAAGAACAAGCAGTTAATCTAGGAGAAACCACTCTGATATTAGAGGCAATGAAAATGGAGAATGCAATTACTTCAGAGCATACGGGAACAGTTACTAAGGTTTTTATAAAAAAAGGGGATATCATTAGTAAAAACGATCCTTTGATAGAAATTGAAAAGAATACGATTTTATAAAATACACTTTCAAACTAAAAAGGCTAATAGATAGTTCTATTAGCCTTTTTTAGTTTATAAATTGTCTCGCCTAAAAAACTTAGAGCTTATTCATCGTAAACCAAACGCACATTATCAATCCATAAAGAATTTCCGGGAGAACCGATATAGGCACCTCCATGACTTGAGGCAAATTGTAACAATAAATGAGTAGGAGTTTCATCCGCATCAGCCCACCCTATTTCTTGAACCACTACATTCTCTCCTTTACTATTAATAGTATAGCGATCTGTATCTTGCAGCTTCATTAAACTTTCAACATAATAAGGACTCTTACTTACGTCCCCATACAAGATAGTATGGGTAGAATCATTAATCCACTCGTTTGTAGACCCATAATAAACTTCAACCATAGTGCCTACACGCTTGGCATATACATTCCCTTTTTCATCTTCCCATCTTTTTTGTAATAAAAGCACAACAATAGGACGATCTTTTCCATCCACATCGGTAATCCGACTAAATCCGGTTGCCCGTATTCTATTAGACCGATCAGCTAAACGAACTTTATAGTCATATTGAAGGGCTTTAGGACGTTTGGTAAAAGGGATACCCATTTGTAGATATTTATCCGGATCTCTAGTCCCGGTAATCGGTTCATGCATCTTACCAATGTACATTGATCCGGCAGCCAGTACCGTAATATCTAAAAGTCCCAACACCTTTACACTCTCCATTCTAGTATCTAACCGGGCACAATAACCATTCCCCCTTTTTTCAGGAAAAACAGAAACATTGGTTTTAGTGACTCCCATTACACGAGCCATGACATTAGATGTAGCCCAAGGAGAACCTCCTTTATTTTCGTAAGCCTCATTACCTACTATTTTTTCAGTAGGCCCTATGGCAAACACCTGTTTTGTTTTACCACCTATTACACCCGATTCTTTAATTTCACGAGTAATCCACTGATCCATATCACCAAATGGAATCATTTCTACTTTAGATTGTGCATTTACTCCAATCCATAAAGAAAATATTAAACTTAATCCTACTACTCTATTAAAAGTTATATTACTCATTTATATTTTAGATTTTATAATTCCATTGCTCTAAAGCATAATTCCAATTCTCTTGTACTAATTGTACCGTACGATCATTATATTTATATACATTCTTTTTATACCCTTTCTTCTGGTCTAAATACTGTTTTATATCTTTTTCAGCAGCATCGAAACCCGGAATATCCAAAGATTGATAGATTTCTTTAGTGATTCCCATAGGATTCTCCTCAAAATCCTCAAACCTCATTTCATACAGATTATTTTTAGGAATCAGTCCTTTTTCCTTCTCATACGTATGGTAAACTTTACCGTAAATTGAAAGAATATTCTTCTCTAATTCTTCATCCGATATATTCTGGAGTTTCAACGGTTGTATGGTATTGGTAAAAAAGCTACGTGTAGATTCAAATACAGTATATGGATTTCTTATCAGGTAGATGAATTTTGCGTTGGGAAAAATCTCTAACAATTCTTTAACACGAGCCGTATGAGGGGGATTCTTACTTAAGAACTGGGGTCCCTTAGTATTCCATAAGGAGATCTTTATCAATTTTAGAAAGACTTCCTTAAAGACTTCCAGTTCTTCGGGGGTTGCTTTCTCAAAAGTAAGGAATCGATCTGCATATTCTTGTTGATATTTGGGTAAAAACCAAAAATTGTAATAAGTATAAGGCATCATATTACTCAAGGCAAACTCTTCCTCCTGAGGCAAATCCACAGCCAACTCCATATTATCTGTTGGACGTTTATCTGGCATCAACCAACTCATCGTTTTCTTAAAAAACGGCTGTCCCCATAACATGAGGTGTGGAAACACTGTTTGATAAGTCGTGTTATAGCCAAAATGGGAATCACAGGAAAAGACATTATGTACAAATGTCGTTCCACTCCGCCAATGCCCTAATATAAAAACAGGATCATGCTCTAGAGAATCCTCCTTCAATAACTTTGCATATTTTTTATTTTGGATTGAAGCTAAAGGAGAAAGTAGGTTGCATACCATTTTAGTCAGTCTATATTTACCTTTATAGCCAGAATCGATGACTCTTCCCTTTACTATTTCGTTGAATGTTTTCTTATCAGCTCCCACTAAGGTATTTATTGGGAGTTTATTAAACTCTAGCAAACCCATATTTTTCCTATTAATCAATTAATCGTACATCTATCCCTTGGCGACTTAACTCCTTAACAATTCGTTCCAACAGTTCTTTATCAGTCTTTGATGCTCCAATTTTGGACAGACTCAATTCAGGGACGCCCCTGTTAAACGATTCTAAATCTTTATTCTCAACCTCATTTAAGATCATCCCCACTGCACTTGTATTATTTGTAATGGGATCAATTAAAATAAAAGCTCCGGTAGCTCTATTTTTTAAATAAGGATCAAAGAAAAGCTCTTTTGCCGAAGAAAAGACCACACGACCAATTTCATTCAGAGATAAATACTCCACATCATATTGTTTCATTGTATTTACATCCACTTGATATTTAATTTGATCGATGGAAGCCCTACTTAAATTAGTAGTTTGTTTTATAAAGAATTGTTTATTTATATCCATTGGTTCTTCATCCATCCAAACCAACATCGCTTCAAAATTACGATTAATGATAGGTAAGTTATCGGGATGGACCAACATCTCCCCTCTTGATACATCAATCTCATCTTCTAATGTTAAAGTTATAGATTGCGGAGCAAAGGCATAATCCAACTCACCATCATAAGTAACAATACTTTTTATCTTAGATCTTACACCTGAAGGAATAGCTACAATTTCATCTCCTTTACGAACTACTCCTGAAGCAATCTTTCCTGAGAAACCTCGAAATTCAGAATTAGGACGAAGGACATATTGAACAGGAAAACGAAAATCGTCTAAATCGATCTCCCCGTCGATTTCCACATTTTCAATGAAATCAAGCAATGAAGGACCTTCATACCAAGGAGTTCTCTCCGATTTTTCCACAACATTATCTCCATCTAAAGCAGATAATGGAATGCAACACACATTAGGAATCCCTAAGGGTTCTACAAACTGAGTATAATCCTTCATGATCTCATTGAAGCGTTCTTCAGAGAAATCAACTAAATCCATTTTATTGACGGCCAAAATCACCTGCTTGATTCCTAATAAGGAAACCAAAAAAGTATGACGTTTGGTCTGTGTAATAACTCCACTACGTGCATCTACCAGAATAATAGCCAAATCAGCAGTAGAACCTCCGGTAATCATATTACGGGTATACTGTTCATGCCCGGGTGTATCTGCAATTATGAATTTACGCTTATTTGTTGAAAAGTAACGATAAGCCACATCAATGGTAATACCTTGCTCTCTTTCTGCCTTTAGTCCATCTAATAGTAATGCATAATCCATATGGTCACCGGCATTCCCCATACGTTTACTATCACGCTCCAAAGTAGCAAGCTGATCCTCATAGATCTTCTTACTATCGAATAACAAACGTCCTATTAAGGTAGATTTACCATCATCTACAGATCCGGCTGTTAAAAAACGCAATAAATCTTTTTGTTCATCTTTATTTAAAAATGCCTCTATATCTAAATTTTTATTTTCCATATCTATTGCTTAAAAATAGCCCTCTCTTTTTTTCTGTTCCATACTTGCTTCCTGATCGAAATCGATAACTCTCGTAGTCCGTTCACTTTTCGTTGTGGTCATCATCTCTTCTACAATTTTCTCAATGGTATCTGCTTCACTTTCCACAGCACCAGTTAATGGCCAGCAACCTAAAGTACGAAAACGCACTGTCCTCATCTCAATTTTATCCAGATATTGTTCGGGAAGACGATCATCATCCGGCATAATCAAGTTCCCATCCATCTCAATGACAGGACGCTTCTTAGCAAAGTAGAGTGGAACAATAGGAATCTTCTCTAAACGTATATATTGCCACACATCCAACTCGGTCCAGTTACTTAAAGGAAATACACGAATGCTTTCCCCTTTATGAACTCTTGCATTATAGATGTCCCACAATTCAGGACGCTGATTTTTCGGATCCCATTGATGGAACTTATCTCTAAATGAAAAAATTCGTTCCTTAGCTCTGGATTTCTCCTCATCACGGCGAGCGCCACCAAAGGCGGCATCAAATTTATGTTTATCCAAGGCATCTAATAAAGCTTTTGTCTTCATTAAATCGGTATGGACTTTACTGCCATGAGTAAATGGACCTACCCCCTCTTTAAAGGCTTCCTCATTACTTTCAACGATTAAGTTCCACCCGTGTTGTTTGGTGTATTTTTCACGGAACTCAATCATCTCTTTAAATTTCCATTTAGAGTCAATATGCATTAAAGGAAAAGGTACTTTTCCAGGATAAAAAGCTTTTTCGGCTAAGCGTACCATTACAGAAGAATCTTTACCAATGCTATACAGCATGACAGGATTCTCAAATTCTGCAGCAACTTCACGTATTATATGAATGGACTCTGCTTCAAGCTCTCTTAAATGACTTAATTTATAGGTTGACATATTATTATATATCGTTTTATTTAGTATTCTTTTTTAACTTTCGGTAATATCAAGGCCAATAACTTCTCAATAGATTCTTCAACTGATAAGATTGAAGTGTCTAATGAAAGATCGGGATTAACAGGTTCATCAAACGGAGCGGAGATACCTGTAAAATCAGTGATTTCTCCTGCTCTTGCTTTAGCATATAATCCTTTTACATCTCTATTTTCACATTCAGATAAAGGAGTACTTACATAAATTTCATAAAAATCATCTTCTCCAATAATCTCTTTTGCCTGTTTCCTGATTTCAAGTGTCGGGCTGATAAAGGCAGCTATGGTTATTATACCGGTATCAACAAATAACTTAGCCACTTCAGCAATACGACGGATATTCTCCTTTCTGTCTTCTTCTGAAAAACCCAAATTATTATTTATGCCTGATCGAATGTTGTCTCCATCCAATACGCGACATAGTAATCCTCGTTTATGAAGCTCACGCTCCAATGCAATGGCAATGGTCGTTTTCCCCGAACCACTCAATCCGGTAAACCATAACATTAAACTTTTTTGTTTCAATAATTCTTCCTTGTCTTGCCTACTTAACATACGCTCAAAAACAGGATATATATGATTTTTCTTCTCCATAAGTTCTATTGTTAAAAGGGCCAAATTAAAGGAACCAATACGATAGCAACAATAAAGGTTAGTATATTTAAAGGAAGCCCCACTTTTACAAAATCGGTAAATTTATAGTTTCCAATCCCTTGCACTATTAAATTGGTTTGATACCCGATAGGGGTAGAGAAACTGGCTGATGCAGCGATACAAACCACTACAAAAAATGGCATAGGATTAACGCCTAACTGATTAGCAGCAGATAATGCTAAGGGAAAAGACAAAGCTGCCGCTGCATTATTAGTGATTAATTCTGTAATAAGATTGGTAAATAAGAATATCAAAATTAATAAGGCATGGGGACCATACTCTTTACTTATCCGAAGCATAAAACCGGCTACCTCATCAGCCAGACCTGAATTCACCATACCTTTACTTATACCCAGGGCGCAAGCAATGGTAATTAGAATATCCCAGGAAACAAACTTAGTATAATGCCTGAGAGGAAAGAGTTTAACCCAAGTCATGATTACAACAGTTATGGATGCAAAGAAGAACATATCTAATTGTATTCCTGCAGGAATCTTCTCTTTTATAGCCGGTAGTTCACCTATTGTAGCACCGGCAACCATGAAGAGAAGCAAAAAGAGGGCTAACCATCTTTTCTTGTGTTCAGGATAAAAAGGGACATTATCTTTTCCATTAGACAACACCATAAATACAGAAGACTCCCCCCAAGTAGGAATGAAGCTATCATCGACTAAAAGCAGAAGCGTATCTCCCTCTTTTAAAGGCACGTCATTCATCTCAATTCCAAATCGAAAACCACTTCGCCTTAATTCCTTCACCTGTGCCCCATAATGCCTAACAAAATCAAAGTCATTCAATGTTTTATTAATACCCGGGAAACGTGGACCTAAAACGGCCTCAACCTCATGCAAATCCGTAATAGGTAATTGCACTCCCTCTATTTTTTCTTCACGTGTATCAGGTAGTAATTTCTTGGAGAAAAGAACTAAATAAATCATTCCCACAATAGCTACAAAAATCCCTACCTTGCCTAACTCAAACATGGTAAACCCCTCAAAACCTGCTTCAAGCATCATACCATGCACTACTAAATTAGTGGAAGAACCAATCAAGGTACACATACCTCCTAATATAGCTACATATGAGAGCGGAATTAAAAACTTCGTAGCCGGATGTTGTATGACTTTCGCCCATCGTTTTATTATTGGCCCAAAAATAACAACTAAAGGGGTGTTGTTTATAAATAAAGAGATAGAATAAATTAGAGGAAACAATCTCATTTGAGCCCTTCGGATAGAAACCTTTTTCGTGGGCAATACTTTTCTCACAATGATGCTCAAGGCCCCTGATCTACGAACCCCCTCACTGATAAGAAATAAGAGTCCAACAGTTACCATTCCTTTATTGCTAAAGCCCTCTAACATCTCTTTAGGGGTTAATATGCCTGTAACCATAAATATAATGACAACTGACAACAAGGTTAAGCCCGGTCGCATTTTATCTGTGATCAGGATCATTAACATCCCAATTAAGGCAATAAGAACTATGATAGATTGTACTGACATTACTCTATAATTCTTTACTGTTTTTTACGACGAAAAAGGGGTTCAACAGATTGGGTTTGTTATAAATAAGAGGAGATTCAGTATCATATTGAACAACATGCATACCGGCTGCCAATGCAATGGCGTGACCTGCAGCCGTATCCCATTCCATTGTAGGAGCCAGACGAGGATAACAATCGGCACTTCCTTCAGCCATCAAACAGAATTTCAAGGAACTCCCGATAGAGGTTGTTTCTATCGTTTCATATTTCATCTTGATACTCTCAATGAATTCTTTCACTTCCGGAGAGGTGTGTGACCGGGAAGCAACAATCACAAATTTATCGGGATTGTTTATATAAGGTAATTTTACAGCTTTATCTATCAGGGCATCTAAATTTGGGAAATCATCTAAGTCTTGAATATCCTCCATACAATAAGCCCCTAATGATAGTCCTGAAAAGTATAATCGTGAAGTAACAGGAACATAAATTACACCGATTAAAGGTTCTTGATTTTTCACCCACGCTATATTTACTGTAAACTCTCCATTTCGTTTAATGAATTCCTTTGTTCCATCTAAAGGATCGACGATCCATAAGGATTGCCAGTTACTTCTTGTTTCATAATCAATTGAACGCCCTTCTTCACTAAGAATGGGATAAGGAGTCTTTTCTAAATATGTGGTGATTACTTCGTTTGCTTTTCTGTCAGCAAGAGTAAGAGGTGAGTTATCTGCTTTTTTCTCTATCTCATATTCCGAGATAGGTTTTTCGTATATTTCTCTAATCACGCTACCTGCAGCCAAAGCTGCTTTGATAGATAGATAGATATCGTCTTTATTTTCCAAACTATAACTGATTAAATGTTCCTTTCATAAAAAAAATGATTCAACAAAATTAAAAAACTTTTTCCCTTTTTAGATGAACTAAAGGTTAAATTATACTATATAGTAGTTATACACAGTATTTTAGACTCCTGCTAATTAATAAAAGATTTTCTAGCTTTTTCATTATCAGTTTGATAACAAAGAAAGACAAGCCGTACGTTTTTGCGTACGGCTTGTCTTTCTTTGTTATTTTATCAATAGCCTTTTATTAATAAATTCTATAGAGCAACCAGGATTCTTGAAAGTCGTTTCTTTGAGGATAACGAGCCTTGAAAGCGTCTCTAGCACGCTCGGCTGAAGCACGATCTGAGAATGTATTTACAATGACACGATACATCCCTTTTTCTGCATTGTAAGCAATGGTTGCATCATATCCTTCAGCATCCAAGAAGCTTTTTAAACGATCTGCATTATCCTTAACACCAAAGCTTCCACAAACAACACTATACTCTTTCAATAAATCTTGTCCTGAAACAACTGTAACTTTTTCCTCTCTTACATTTGCATTGGAAACCGGTTTTTCCTCTTTTGCTTCCGGAACGTAAACAGGAGTTACTTCTACAGGGGCTGTTACCTCAGTTTCAACTAATTCTTGTTGTTTAGCTTGTTCATAAGCTTTTTTATAGGCACTTTCACTTGATTTACATGCTGTAAAAGACAAAGCAATACAAATTCCTATGCACCCAACTAATAATTTTCTCATAATATTCAGTTTGTAAATAATTGACTTTTAATTATATCTTTTAATCTTTACTTCAACCATAAGACAAAATAACAGAAATTTAAGC
>FZPS01000229.1_pt218 | contig 16558 bp, 5 predicted proteins | sample 1817821 | NCBI WGS metagenome assembly FZPS01 (sample SAMEA104158645, study PRJEB21678) | metagenome | place: Germany | collected 2015-04-21
CCGCACGACTTCAGCGTGCCCGCGGTGCGGCAAGCGTTTGCAAATGACCTGAAGAACTTCTTCTCAATGGGCATCGGACTGCAAGAACTGTACTTGCGTAACACGTTCTTCGATCCCGAGGTCATCGGGGAAGAAAACGCCAACTGGGCGTGGGACACCATCGCGATGAATGCGAAGTGGGCCCGCGACAATGTGGAGCTACTAACCGACACGCACTGGGTCGGCGGTGATCCAGCCAGCGGCGAAGTTTACGGCACTGCAGCGTGGCACAACCCTGGCGAAACCACGAACGATGCGCAGGCCATGATCGCGCTACGAAATCCAAGTTCGAGGCCGGCATTCATCGCCTTGGACGCAGTCAAGGCTTTGGAAGTCCCCGCCGGTGAAGCGCAGCGCTTTCAGTTCACTGAACGCGACGGCATGGCTGACACCTGGGTGAGCAGCGAAAATGAACCTTATTACGTCAAGCTTGACCCGTTCCAGGTCCTTCTATTCGAGGGTGTGCCCACGGATAAGGAGCCAAGCGCATCGGAAGAACCAGACCCCAGTTTGCTTGAAATCCCGCGCAACGATTGGACTTTCGAGGCCAGCTCCGAGCAGACAACTGGCACGGAACTAGATCCGATCGAAAACCTCTTTGACGGTGATGCCAGCACTATTTGGCACACCCAGTGGGCCCCAACCGTAGATCGGTTCCCGCACACGGTCACCGTCGATATGGGACGCGTGAATGAGGTCCACCGACTCGGGTACCTCCCTCGCCAGAACCAAAACGTGACGAACGGCGATATTCGTGGATACAAGCTAGAGGTCTCAACGGACGGCACCGAATGGGAAACCATTGTTGACGCCGGTGAGTTCGAAGGTGACAAGAGCGAAAAATCCATCGACATTCCCGAGGGAAAGCGCTCCTTCCGATTCTTCCGTTTGACAGCAACGTCCTCGCAGAATGGAAACCAGTTCGCCGGAGGTGCGGAGCTGCGCGCATACGGCGTGCAAGGCAAGAGCGAGTGGATTGACCGAACCGAGTGGATCTGTACGGCCTCGGACTTTGAAGAAACTGGCGAACAACACGGCCAATCCGGCCACGCGAAACACGCGTGCGACGGAAAGGTTTCAACGCAGTGGCATTCGCAGTACAACCCGACGATCGCGCCGATGCCGCACTGGTTGCAGGTCGACATGCGCGTCATGACGAACGTCGAGGCCGTAAGGTACACGCCGCGTCAGGACGTGTATCCGGCAAACGGGATTATCGGGAAGTACACGCTGCAGTATTCCACTGACGGCGAGACCTGGACCGACGCCGTTGAAGGCGAATTCACAGACGGACGACCCGCAGTGATCGAGGTTCCCGAAACCGTTCAGGCGCGTTTCCTAAGGTTGAATGCGCTCAGCGCGCAAAACGGCGCACAATACGCAGGCGTCGCAGAGTTCGATGTCAAGGGCGAACCAGTCCTAATCACACCGATTGCGCCCGAATTCATTGACGAGGACGGGGCTGAGAACGACGCCTACGTTATTCCGCAACAGGACGGTGTCATCTACCTGATCAACGGCAATGCGGTGGAAGCTGGAACGCACAAGCTAGCTCCGGGGCAAACTGCGGTGCAGATCAGTGCGACCGCGGCGGACGGTTGGACGCTCGAAGAGGGCAACTGGATGTGGGAGCACACGTTCGATTCGACGTCCATTCCGGAAGAAACAGAATCTGAAGTCACTGAAGAAGAAACTGAGTCTGAGCCTACGGAGTCAGAATCTTCTGAGGTGACAGAGTCCGAAACCACGGGAGAAGCAACCGAGCCAGAGACTACGGGTGAAGTCACTGAACCGGAGACAACTGTGGAAGAAACGGAATCTGGCGCCACCGAGGAAGAATCTGGAACCGAACAGACTGAACCTTCCGATGAAGTGGAAACCACCGAGGAAACGACAGTTGATTCGCAGGAACCCACCGAAGAGTCCACGAGCGACCCAGCTGATCCAACTGATACCAGCACGCCCTCAACAAGTATGAAAACCGAGACGGGGAAGCCAGGCGGTTTGGCGAAAACTGGAGTCCAGGTAGTTTCGCTCGGCTTGCTGGCCCTAGCACTGATGTTTGGCGGCGGCGTGATGGTTGCCCGTCGAAACCGACACAGCGCATGAGGGGACTGCCCTGTAACTGGTAGTAATCGGTAGATTCCGTCGAAATCTATCCATGCAAAACCCCCGGAAGTTTGAGCCGAGGACCTCGGCCCTACTTCCGGGGGTAGTGCTATCTAGATGTTATCCAGGTGGAAAGCTATCTATGCAGAAGACAGCTAGTCACCACTTGCCTAGCTAACGCGACGGTAGTTGACTGCAACAGCAGCCGTGCCAGCCATCAGCAGAAGCATGCCAAGCAGTGCAAGACCCATCGTGTTCACGCCAGTCTTGGCAAGTGAGCCGCCAGACTGAGTCGGCTTGTCAACCGATGAACCCGGCTGGGTCGGCTTGTCGACCGAGGAACCATCGGTGTCATCCGGGTTGCTAGGTGCCGGCTCAGTCGGCTCATCCTCGGACACAACCGTAAGTGGCAGTTCGTACTCGTAGTCGCCAGCCACTAAAGTGAACAGGTGAACGCCAGCCTTGAGTCCCGCAGGAACCGTAAAGGTAATCGATGCCTGACCAGTCTCAGGTAGCATCGGCGTAACGGTGTTATCCACGTCCGCGGAGCCAAGCTCGTTACCATCTGCGTCCAGAAGCGAAACCGTTGCAGGCTTCTCCTCATCAGCGGTCATGGAAAGTGACGCAAGGTCGATCGTCACTTCAGCACCCGGCGTGAGCTTTGGCAGTGCACCAACACCGATGCCGCGCTGTTGGTAGCTCACGTTCCAACCCGGGTTTGCTGCTAGGAAGGCGTTGAACGCCGCGAGGTCCTTGTAACCAAGGTTCTTGAAGTTCTGACCGTCCGACAAAGCGGTGAAATCATCGCCACCGTTTAGCAGGAACGTTCCGCCAATAACCGTGTATAGGGTGTCCTCGTCGTTCAGGTCCAGGTATTCGCCGTGAATCTTCACGCTAGTTACCTTCGAACCAATCGGTGCTTCAGGATCGTAGGTGTAGGAAATCGAATCAGATAGTCCAAGTTGGAGGACGGGACGGGAGGCCTCTGGTCCCTTCCACTGTTGCTCTAGCAGCTGGAACACCTGCTTGGAGGTCAGATCAACGGTTCCGACGTCTCCATCAAACGGCTGCGTCGTCTGGGATTCGCCGCGCGTAATCACACCGTCAGCGTTCGGATCGAGGTCTGCTCTTACGCCACCGGAGTTAATGATGCCAAAGTCTGCACCAAAGTCATTCATCTTCGAGAACTCGTAGAAGCCCTGAGCGATCAGGTTTCCAGCAGAGGATTCCGTACCACGGTTTTCATTCGCAGACTCGGTGGCATCGAATCCGAAGTTAGTGCCGCGGCGAGCTTTCCCGTTGATCGTTCCGATCTGCTCTTTTCCAAGCTCGTCCGCAAGTGCCTTGTATTTCTCGTACAATTGCGCAAAATTCAACGCGTGGCAAGCTTCCGGATTCTTGTCATAGTTGAATACCGGGAGGTTTTTAGCTTCGGACGATACGACATTGCCGTCTGCGTCCACGTTGAGGTCGATTACGCCAAGCAGGTTGCCAAAGCTTCCGGGCTGGATCACAGGCGCTCCGGAGGCAGTCTGACCAATGTATTCGACGTGGGAGTGACCCGCTACAACAGCGTCAACATTTGCGCCGACCTGGGATGCAATAGTGTGATCCTCGTGAATCAGGGCCACAACAATGTCGGCCTCGCCGTTTTCTTCGTTGCCATCCTTCAGCTGAGCGGCAACACGGTCAACGGCCGCAACAGGATCGGTAATCGTCAGGCCTTCAATGCCTGCTTTGTCAACCAAGGTGGGCAGGTCTTCAGCAACGGCGCCAACAAAGGCGACATTAAGACCGTTGTCGGCTTCGATCAAATGGTATTCAGAGATCGAATCGTCGAGACCTTCAACGTTTGCGAGTACGTAGGGGAAGTCTGAAGTCTCCTGCAAGCGACCTACGAGGTCGTCTTGGCCACGGTCAAACTCGTGGTTACCAACGTTTGATACGTCAAGGCCGGCATAATTTAGCATCTCAATGGTTGGCATGTCGTTAGCGACAGCGGAGATATAGGCGGAACCGCCGACGTTGTCTCCATTCGACGCAAAGAAGACATTACCAAAATTCTGGCTGGTGATTCCGTCGGCCTGACACACCATGTTCGGGATTTGAGCCAGGTAACCGTGGAAGTCGCTGAAGGTGACGACTGTGATCGTCGACCCGTCTGCATCCATTCCATCGGCTTCGTCGGCCTGCGAAGTCTCTTCGTCAGCCACTGATTCTTCAGTTTCGGTTGAACCCGTTTCTTCAGTGGCTGTTGTTTCGTTTTCTGATTCTTCAGTTGCCGGAGTTTCAGCCACTGTCGCTTCGGTCGCCTGTTCTGTAGCTGGCGCCTCAGCATCCTGCGCGACCGCGGGGAGAGCAAAGCCAGCGGCAACGAGTGCAGTGCCAGCCAGCACTGTTACCGGGCGCAAAATGGAACCCTTCATTAGGTGCCGTTCCTTTCAAGCAGATTTATCGCCTAGTCCTAGGCCGATTGGAAGGTAACACCCCGAAGTGAATTTCAAGCAAACTTTAAGAGAAATGGTGTACAAGACCGAAAAATGAACGGCCCATTGTGCTTTAGAACAGCAGATATTCGAGGGCGATCCCGCCGATCGCTGAGATTACAACCACCATCCACGGCGCCAACTTCCACTGGGTGAGCAGCAGGAAACCTACTAGCGCAAGCACAAACGGGCCCGCTCCCGTGATCGCAGTTGTGAACACCGGGTCATACAGTGCAGCAAGCAGGATTCCGACAACTGCTGCGTTTGCGCCACTCATCAACGAGTACGCTCGCGGATGCTCACGCACGGAATTCCAAAACGGAAGAATGCCAATCAGCAGCAAGAAGCCAGGCAAGAAAATCGCTATCAAACCCACGGTTGCGCCTATTACACCACCGGAACCGGCCGAAGAAACCGCACCCAGATACGCCGCGAAAGTAAACAGTGGACCGGGTACCGCCTGAGCTGCACCGTATCCGGCCAAGAACTGCTCATTGCTCAACCATCCAACGTCGACAGTCCCCGCCTGCAGCAGTGGTAGCACAACGTGTCCACCACCAAATACCAGCGCCCCCGAACGATAGAAGGAAGAAAAGACGGCCGCATTGCCTGACTCGTTGAAGCTCGCTAACAGTGGAGCAACCACCAAAATCACCGCAAACAGCACCAGACTGATGACACCAACCGTGCGTGACACAGGGAACTTCAACGCGGGAGAATCGTCCTCAACATCGGACCTCCTAATTAGAAGCCCAGCCAACGCGCCCAAAACGATCGCGATTACCTGGCCGCCAACCCCGGCCCACAGCAGAGTAAGAGCTGCGGCTCCCACTGCAATCGTGGCCCTGTGCCGATCCGGCGCCAACTTCTTTCCCAATCCCCAGACAGCTTGCGCAACAATAGCTACCGCTACGATTTTCAGACCCGCAATAACGCCCTCGCCAATCGGACCCGTGAAAAACGAGGCGCCGTACGCAAACAAAACCAGCGCAATCGCGGACGGTAGCGTAAACGCCACGAACGCCGCCAACGCGCCCATGAAACCCGCGCGATACAGGCCCATCCCAAATCCGATTTGCGAGGACGCTGGGCCGGGTAAGAACTGTCCAATTGCAACCAGGTCCGCGTACTGGCGGTCGGATATCCATTTGCGGCGCTGGACTAACTCGTCGCGGAAATAGCCTAGGTGCGCTACTGGGCCGCCAAACGACGTGACGCCGAGCTTCGCGAAAACGCGGAAAACTTCGCCAACGGAACCCCTGCCGGCGCCTTCCGTGGCCGCTGGTTGTTCAACTGAGTTCGCCATGAAGCTCCCTATCTGTAAGCCTTTAGCGCCTCAAGGCTGTGGCGCTTCGATCCTGTAACGCTACGTGCTGGAGGCGCGGTGCTCCCGGAATGCAACTTGCCGGAAGCACTCTGCTTTTGAAGCGCTCCGAGGTTGTGGCGCTTTGCTCCTGTAGCGACAGAGCCTAAAGCATGAAACTAAACGACAGGATCAGATAGGTGAACGCGTGATTACGAAGTGGTTGCCGTCCGGTGCTAGGGGCTCGTGGCGGCAAAATTTTCGCCTCCCATGAACAAGGGTGGACAGTTCAATCATTGGTCGCTCTCAGGCCGGCTCGGTTTCACTTCCCAAGACCGAGTGCGGACCGTTCAATCGCTGGTCGCTCTCAGATCGGCGCGGTTTCACTTCTCATGATCAAGGGTGGACTAGCGCTTTTGGTAGACGCCCTTGCGCCAGTACTTAGGTTCGCAGGTCACGTTCATGCCCAGGTTTCGGAAGATGCCTTCATCAACTGATCCCAGGATCGTTGTGGTGTGAACGTCGCATCCGCGCAACGCCTGGAGTTGTTCAAGCGCTCGATGAGCGTACTCATTGGAGTTCGCCGAAACCGACAGGGCAATCAGCACTTCATCGGTGTGTAGGCGCGGGTTGCGTGACCCAAGATGCTCAGTCTTTAGAGTCTGAATCGGTTCGATCGACTCAGGCGCCAGAAGGTGAACATCGTGAGGAATCCCCGCCAACTCCTTCAACGCATTCAGGAGCATCGCAGCTGAGGGGCCCAGTAGGGCAGAAGTCTTACCCGTAATAATTCGACCGTCATGCAGTTGGATTGCCGTGCCCGGATTCTTGGTCTTTCGTTCAATCTGCAAGGCCGGCTTCACGACCGGACGGTAGAAACGATCGATGCCGAGCTTTCCCATAATGATTGCAATGCGATCTGACTCGGTTGATTCTCGGCCAAACCGCTTCTCGTTGACCAGAGCCTTGTAGTAGCGGCGAATCACTTCCTGCTTGGCGGCCTCACGACAAACTTCATCGTCGCTAATGCAGAAGCCCGCCATGTTCACACCCATATCAGTGGGGGACTTGTAGGGGCATTCGCCGACCAGGCGCTCCAACAACGCATACAGAAGAGGGAACACTTCCAAATCGCGGTTGTAATTCACGGCCTGTTTCCCATAGGCCTCAAGGTGGAAATGGTCAATCATATTGACGTCATCCAGATCCGCAGTAGCGGCCTCGTACGCCAAATTGACTGGGTGATCTAAAGGCAGGTTCCAAATCGGGAAGGTTTCAAACTTTGCGTAGCCGGCCTGGTTGCCGCGCTGGTACTCGTGGTAGATCTGCGACAGGCAGGTCGCCAACTTTCCAGACCCAGGGCCAGGAGCTGTCACCAACACAACGTCCCTACTGGTCTCAACAAAGTCGTTCTTGCCAAACCCACGGCTGGAAACAATGTAGTCCGTATCAGCCGGATACCCTTTAATAGTGCGGTGACGTGCAACCTTCAATCCGAGCTTTTCCAGGCGACTGCGAAACTCCTTCGCCGGACGGTTGCCCTCATCCATCTGCGTCAAAACAACGTTTTCAACGAGGAAACCGCGCTCGCGGAACACGTCGATCAGCCGCAGAGCGTCCTCTTCATATGGAATCCCCGTATCCGCGCGGAACTTGGTTTTCGCAAGGTCTTTTGCACTGATCGCAACAATAATCTCAATGTCATCCTTTAGGGTTTCCAGCATTGAAATCTTGTTGTCCGCCGTAAAACCGGGGAGCACACGCGCCGCGTGATGATCGTCGAAGAGTTTTCCTCCCATCTCCAAGTAGAGCTTCCCGCCAATTTGGCGGCGCCTCTCATTGATGTGTTTCGACTGCAGTTCGATGTAACGCTCGCGATCGAATCCAATGGAGTGGGGCATCGGGGACCTCTCTTCTATAGCGCGGCTGGTGACTGGCCGCCGAAGGAATCACCGAATATCAATGATAAAGCATGCGCCCCATCTTCCCTAAGAAACAGCGGATTTGGCATTGACGGTTCGGGTCCTGCGCTAATAAGACGCACGGTTCGTGCGTTGTGCTAGCACCAGTCCCGGTTCGTACGTTTCGCTAACACCAGGCGCGGATCGAGCGTTGTGCTAACACCAGTTCCGGTACTTACTTTGAGCTAACACTAATCCGTTCATACGTTCTGCTAGCACCGATCTCGTTCATACGTTGCGCTAACACCAATCCCGGCTCCGTTCTAAACGTGGTCGAAGGCCTCTATTAATTCCGGACGTTGTCGCACAACCTAATTACGGGCGCGCTCTAACTTCAGTGGTGTCACCACCCGTGGGCTTGGATCGTAGACCTTCCATAAATCCGGGCGTTGTCTCATCTTTGAAGATTTTTCAAAAACCGCCGTCAATTTTCGAAGCAAAATTTATGCCTGCCTACTTTGCCCCAGCGCCCGAATTTTCGTTCCCGAGGGCGTTGCTAGCTTCTGCCTTTGCCTTCAAGAATTGACTGCCTGCTCAGCCGCGCTACATCTATATGTGGCGCCAGTAACACGCTAAATAGTGCCGAAAAGTGGATGTGTCCAGGGTCACCGCTCTGGGATTTGACCAGGTCGAATCGTCCGAGTAAAGTTTTATTTCGTTGCGCCGCGGAAGCAAAGCGAAGCGGAGCGACCAACATCTAAATACTGAAAATCAGCTTGTTGACAAGTTCGAAAAAATCAGTAAAATAGATAGTCCGCTCAGTTTTAGAACTGAACGGATAACACCTCAGATGACCGAGAAAATAAATCGGAAAGTCTGTGTGTGGGTGTTGTTTGTGAACTCGATAGTGTGTTTTTTTGTTTTGTCCTTTTTTGTTTTGTTTTTGTTTTTTTGGTTGGGGTCGCCTGGCTGACTGAGGGATTTTAGGGACTGGCTGCTGTTTGGTGGTTGGTTTTGGTTTTTGGTTGGTTGGGTTTTTCTCTGCTTAATGTTTTAGAACCTTTTTTCACGCGCGACTGTTTTGTTGTGTGTTTTGGTTTTATTTTTTGTTTGGAGAGTTTGATCCTGGCTCAGGACGAACGCTGGCGGCGTGCTTAACACATGCAAGTCGAACGGGATCCGATGGTGCTTTGCATTGTTGGTGAGAGTGGCGAACGGGTGAGTAACACGTGAGTAACCTGCCCCCTTCTTTTGGATAACTGCACGAAAGTGTGGCTAATACGAGATAATCTGCCTTTACCGCATGGTTTGGGTGGGAAATGCTTTTTGTGGTGGGGGATGGGCTCGCGGCCTATCAGCTTGTTGGTGGGGTGATGGCCTACCAAGGCGGTGACGGGTAGCCGGCCTGAGAGGGTGGGCGGTCACACTGGGACTGAGATACGGCCCAGACTCCTACGGGAGGCAGCAGTGGGGGATTTTGCACAATGGGCGCAAGCTTGATGCAGCGACGCCGCGTGAGGGATGAGGGCCTTCGGGTTGTAAACCTCTTTCGCTGGGTTGAAAGGCCATGCTTTGGGTGTGGTTGATTTGAACTGGTAAAGAAGTACCGGCTAACTACGTGCCAGCAGCCGCGGTAATACGTAGGGTACTAGCGTTGTCCGGATTTATTGGGCGTAAAGGGCTTGTAGGTGGCTTGTCGCGTCTGTCGTGAAATCCTGTGGCTTAACCATGGGCTTGCGGTGGGTACGGGCAGGCTTGAGTGCGGTAGGGGAGACTGGAATTCCTGGTGTAGCGGTGGAATGCGCAGATATCAGGAGGAACACCGGTGGCGAAGGCGGGTCTCTGGGCCGTTACTGACGCTGAGGAGCGAAAGCGTGGGGAGCGAACAGGATTAGATACCCTGGTAGTCCATGCTGTAAACGTTGGGCACTAGGTGTGGGGATCGTTGTGGTTTCTGCGCCGTAGCTAACGCATTAAGTGTCCCGCCTGGGGAGTACGGCCGCAAGGCTAAAACTCAAAGGAATTGACGGGGACCCGCACAAGCGGCGGAGCATGCGGATTAATTCGATGCAACGCGAAGAACCTTACCAAGGCTTGACATGCACCGGTACAGTGTAGAGATATGCTGGCCTTTTTGGCTGGTGTGCAGGTGGTGCATGGTTGTCGTCAGCTCGTGTCGTGAGATGTTGGGTTAAGTCCCGCAACGAGCGCAACCCTTGTCTCGTGTTGCCAGCATTTGGTTGGGGACTCTCGGGAGACTGCCGGGGTTAACTCGGAGGAAGGTGGGGATGACGTCAAATCATCATGCCCCTTATGTCTTGGGCTTCACGCATGCTACAATGGATGGTACAGTGGGTTGCGATACTGTGAGGTGGAGCTAATCCTTTAAAGCTGTTCTAAGTTCGGATCGTAGTCTGCAATTCGACTGCGTGAAGGTGGAGTCGCTAGTAATCGCAGATCAGCATTGCTGCGGTGAATACGTTCTCGGGTCTTGTACACACCGCCCGTCACGTCACGAAAGTTGGTAACACCCGAAGCCCGTGGCCTAACCATTTTTGGGGGGGAGCGGTCGAAGGTGGGATTGGCGATTGGGACGAAGTCGTAACAAGGTAGCCGTACCGGAAGGTGCGGCTGGATCACCTCCTTTCTAAGGAAACACTAAAAACACTCACTGCTTGGGTTTGAAACGACCGATTGTGGTTGTGGCCTAGTGGTTGGGTGGTTGTTCTTAGAACTATTGGATATTTCATACAGAAACGAAACACTGACTGACACTCTTTTGGTGTTGGTTGGGACGGAACGGAATTAGCCTCAACAGGCCTGTTGGGTTTGTTGGGGGCATGCTGTCGGGTTTATGGCTAACACTGTTGGTCCAGCCCTTCCGCTAGACCGCTGCGTATGAGCAGATCATTGCTACTGGCTTTTTGGTTGGTTTTTTGGTTTGTGTGGTGGTTTGGTGGTTGTGGTGGGGTTGTTGGTGATTTGTATAGTGGTTGCGAGCATCTTTTTTTGTTTGTTTTTGTTTTGTTACTCATTAATTTGATGAACTAATTTGTTGTTTTAGTTTTTTTGGGCGTTTGGTGGATGCCTTGGTGCCTGGAGCTGATGAAGGACGTGGTGGCCTGCGATATTCCCTGGGGAGTTGGCGAGCGAGTGTTGATCCGGGGGTTTCCGAATGGGGTAACCTAGCCAGTTTTGTTGCTGGTTACTGCTGCCTGAATTTATAGGGTGGTGGGGGGAACGTGGGGAAGTGAAACATCTTAGTACCTGCTGGAAGAGATATTCTGTGAGTAGTGGTGAGCGAAAGTGGATGATGGCTAAACTGCGTGCGTGTCAAGGCGGCAGCTGTTGCGTGCGTGGGGTTGTGGGGTGTGTTTTTCCATTCTCTGCTGGGGGTGGGGGTTGTGATAAATGGTGGTGTGGAGCTGAACAGTCTGGGATGGCTGACCATAGGGCGTGATAGTCGTGTAGGTGGTTCATATCACTCAACCTGAACACATTTTTCCCGAGTAGCAGCGGGCTCGTGGAATCTGCTGTGAATCTGCCCAGACCACTGGGTAAGCCTGAATACTACCGGGTGACCGATAGCGTATTTAGTACCGTGAGGGAATGGTGAAAAGTACCCCGGGAGGGGAGTGAAATAGTGCCTGAAACCAAACGCTTTTTATCCGTCAGAGCCGGTCAACCATTTTTTGGTGGTTGTGGTGATGGCGTGCCTATTGAAGAATGAGCCTGCGAGTTAGTGATGCGTGGCGAGGTTAACCCTTGTGGGGTAGTCGTAGCGAAAGCGAGTCTTAGTTGGGCGTTTAGTCGCGTGTTCTAGACCCGAAGCGGGGTGATCTACCCATGGCCAGGTTGAAGCGATTGTAGAAGGTCGTGGAGGACCGTACCCACCTAGGTTGAAAACTGGGGGGATGAGTTGTGGGTAGGGGTGAAAGGCTAATCAAACTCCGTGATAGCTGGTTCTCCCCGAAATGCATTTAGGTGCAGCGTTTCGCGTGTGTTGTTGTGGTGGTAGAGCTACTGGTTGGTTGAGGGGCCGTTTTGGTTACTGACGTCAGCTAAACTCCGAATGCCATTGACAAGTGCGGGGCAGTGAGACTGCGGGGGATAAGCTTCGTAGTCGAGAGGGAAACAGCCCAGATCATCGGTTAAGGCCCCTAAGGGTGTGCTGAGTGGGGAAGGATGTGGAGTTGCATAGACAACCAGGAGGTTGGCTTAGAAGCAGCCATCCTTGAAAGAGTGCGTAATAGCTCACTGGTCGAGTGATTCCGCGCCGAGAATTTAGCGGGGCTTAAGTACACCGCCGAAACCATGACAGAATTTTTGTTCTGGGTAGGGGAGCGTCCCTATTGGGGTGAAGCAGGCCTGTGAGGGTTTGTGGACTGGTGGGGAGTGAGAATGCAGGCATGAGTAGCGATTATGTGGGTGGGAATCCCACGCGCCGATTGACTAAGGGTTCCAGGGCTAGGTTTATCCGCCCTGGGTTAGTCGGGTCCTAAGGCGAGGCCGACAGGCGTAGTCGATGGATGACCAGTTGATATTCTGGTACCGGTCTTTTCTCGTAAAGTGCTGACAAAGTTGTGCTAACCAATGCTGCTCACACCTCTTGCTTTTCGAAGTGGGGGGCTTGTGGTGGTCTTGGGGTCCCGGCTTGGGTAGGCAAGCGTGTTAACAGGGGTGACGCAGTAGGGTAGCTGATGCTGGCCGGTGGTTGTGCCAGTCTAAGGTTGTGGCCTGCATGCTAGGTAAATCCGGTGTGCTTCCTTAAATGGTGAGGGTGAGGACTGATGGGACTGCCCCCGTGGGGGTGGTTATTGGTGTGCTTGTGCTGTCTAGAAAAGCCTCGACGTTAGAGGAAGATCCGCCCGTACCCGAAACCGACACAGGTAGTTAGGTAGAGAATACTAAGGCGTGCGAGTTAATCATGGTTAAGGAACTCGGCAAAATGCCCCCGTAACTTTGGAAGAAGGGGGACCAAACCCGGACTTTTCTATTTTCATTGGTTTGTGTTTGGGTTTGGTCGCAGTGATTTGGAAGAAGCGACTGTTTATTAAAAACATAGGTGTGTGCGAAGCCTTATGGCGATGTATACGCACTGACGCCTGCCCGGTGCTGGAAGGTTAAGCAGACGACTTAACCCACTTTTTTGGTGGGTGAAGGTTTGAAGTTAAGCCCCAGTAAACGGCGGTGGTAACTATAACCATCCTAAGGTAGCGAAATTCCTTGTCGGGTAAGTTCCGACCTGCACGAATGGCGTAACGACTTCTTCGCTGTCTCGACCATGAACTCGGTGAAATTGCAGTACGAGTAAAGATGCTCGTTTCGCGCAGCAGGACGGAAAGACCCCGGGACCTTTACTATAGCTTGGTATTGGTAATCGGTTGTGTTTGTGTAGGATAGGTGGGAGACTGTGAGGCCCTTGCGCTAGTGGGGGCGGAGTCGTTGTTGAAATACCACTCTGATATAAGCGGTTATCTAACCTTGGTCCGTGATCCGGATTGGGGACAGTGCCTGGTGGGTAGTTTAACTGGGGCGGTTGCCTCCTAAATGGTAACGGAGGCGCTCAAAGGTCCTCTCAGCCTGGTTGGTAATCAGGTGTTGAGTGTAAGTGTAGAAGAGGGCTTGACTGTGACACTGACGGGTGGAACAGGTAGGAAACTAGGAACTAGTGATCCGGCCGTGGTGAGTGGAAACGCGGTCGCTCAACGGATAAAAGGTACCCCGGGGATAACAGGCTGATCTTGCCCAAGAGTCCATATCGACGGCATGGTTTGGCACCTCGATGTCGGCTCGTCGCATCCTGGGGCTGGAGTCGGTCCCAAGGGTTGGGCTGTTCGCCCATTAAAGCGGTACGCGAGCTGGGTTTAGAACGTCGTGAGACAGTTCGGTCCCTATCCGCTGCGCGCGTAGGAAACTTGAGAAGGCCTGTCCCTAGTACGAGAGGACCGGGACGGACGAACCTCTGGTGTGCCAGTTGTACTGCCAAGTGCATGGCTGGTTAGCTACGTTCGGGAAGGATAACCGCTGAAAGCATCTAAGCGGGAAGCCTGCTTCAAGACCTGGTTTCCATCCCACAATCTTGTGGGGAGAGACTCCCAATAGACGATTGGGTAGATAGGCCAGACGTGTAAACACGGTAACGTGGGAAGCTGACTGGTACTAATAGTCAATAACTAAAACACACACAACAAAACAAAACACGACAAGAACCGTGTTCGCAACTACTATGCAAACCACCACCAACCCCAAACACACACAATAGGAACAACGTTCCAAAACGTGTGAAAGGGAAACAACAGACCATTACTGCAACGCAATATTAAACGCGTTACTTCAGTAAACATGCAGTGCGCCAACTGTTTTGCGGTGGTCTTAGCCGTGGGGAAACGCCCAGCACCATTCCGAACCTGGAAGCTAAGCCCATGAACGCCGATGGTACTGCACCCAAGCGGGTGTGGGAGAGTAGGAAACCACCGCAACCAAACCAAAATATTGAGGGCCCCGGGAAACCATTAGAGTTCCCCGGGGCCCTCAAACAATTGTCTTCCCTGGTTGAGTCCGTCCCTGGCGGTGTTGTCGTGACATGTGCAGGTACTAGGACACACGAAACGCTGAGAGTGAATCAGGCTTACAACAACAGGCTCGAACCACTACCGGGTCGGGGCCTCTTTTTCATACCCACCCGGAGATCGATTCAGACCCAAAACACCACTGCCCGTCATTCAAGAAAGGATTCAGACACAAAGTGTCTGAAACAACCTTCCATCCAGGTAGTAAGGGTCGGATTCACTTCCAGAACAGCCGCCCCAAACACCACCGTGAGGGTAAGTGCCGAAAACAGGGTGTATTTGTGCCAGTTAGGGTCTGAACGGTTCCCCAGCAGCGTCTCAAGAAAACGACTGTGAGGGTAAGTGACCAAAACAGGGGTCATTTCAGCCACTTGGGATCTGAATCGAAATTTTGCGGTAGTTCGGGTCTGAAAGCCAAAGAATACTGACCGGGCGCCGTTAACCGAGTCACCGATTTTGACTGCTGCCTGTCAGGAACTTCTCTTGATCGGTAGCCGAATCTTCCTCACTTTCCGTGCTGTTAAGACAGTAGAAATGTGTTGACGAATACGTCGCACTTTCACGTTCGCCATGACGGTATCAACACATAACGCTTAGAGTGCGTATTTCTTGGGAACTTGTAGTGGGATCGAACAGTGCAAATTCAGTGGGTTTGAAGTTGCGGTCGGAAGACGAAAGAAATGCTTGACAAACATTAGACGTGGTGATTAGATCGATGTAATAGACAGTTGAAAACCCGTCTATTACCAACATGCTAGGAAATGTCGATTATGCGAATAATCAAGAAAATCAAGAGTTATGCCCTCGGATTGCTTGTAGCTGGTCTTGTTGCAGCAGGGACTCTGTCTTCACCAATTCCCGCAAGTGCAGAGACAGTGCCAACACCTGGGCCATTAGAGGAGGGAGACGTCATATATCAGGTGTTAGTCGACCGCTTCGAAAATGGGGATGGGTCGAATGATGATTTTGGCGATGGTGCTTTCGATCCCAATGACTTGGGTTTCTATCACGGAGGAGACTGGAAGGGTCTAGCCTCCCGGCTGCCATACATTGCAAATTTGGGCGTGACAGCGATTTGGATTTCTCCGGTGTCGGAGCAAGAGCCTGTTTCTAAGGATGGTAACGAGGGAAGCTATCACGGATACTTCACCAAAGATTTTGCTACTCCGAATCAGCATTTCGGTTCGAGAGAAGATCTGCAGGATCTTATAGACGAGGCTCACGCCCTCGGTCTAAAAATGATTCTAGATGTTGTACCTAACCATACTGCTGATTATCTAGATGCTTACGCGACGACCTATGCGAGCCAGTCGTATCAACCTGCGCCACCCCTTAATGACGGGAATCTCTACCATCATGCCGGAGACTGTTTGTTTAACGGTTTGGAAAGTCAAGAACAAATTGAGAATTGCGACCTTGGCGGGCTAGATGATTTGGACCAGTCAAACCCAGTGGTATCGCGTTTCTTAATTGATACCTACAAAGACTGGGTTTCGATGGGTTTCGATGGTATCCGAGTCGATGCTGCGCGTTCAATTCCTAAACCTTGGCTCCATCACTTTGAGCAAGAGATGGAGGTTCCCACTTTTGGTGAAGTATTTGTTGGTGACATTGATTATGTGGCGGAGTATCAGGGACCTCAGTGGGGCGTTCTTGATTTCCCGTATTTCTTCACTGTCAGAGATGTTTTTGCTGCAGATGGCGACATGAGGGCGTTGTCAACTCTCTTTGCTCAAGACTACAAATACCAAAACGCAAATCGACTTGAAACCTTTATTGATAATCATGATCGCGCTCGATTCTTGACTTGGGCAGATGACAGTTATCAGAGGCTTCGTTCAGCTCTAACTTTTGAGATGACCTCTCGCGGTGTACCAGTAATCTATTACGGCACTGAACAAGCAGATGATGGTAACGGAAATGGGTCTGAGGTGCCAATCGCAAACAAAGATAATCGCAAGGATATGACACAGTTTGACGAAGACGCTCCAATTTATAGGCATATCCAACGGTTGGCTACTGTGAAGAAAAACCACCCAGCTCTCAAGACCGGCGAGCAGCTGGAGATGTGGGTTGATGAAAACGTTTACGCCTTCACGCGAATCGATGCAGATTCTGGTGACGAAACCATCACTGTATCGAGCAACC
>FZPS01000045.1_pt21 | contig 16542 bp, 17 predicted proteins | sample 1817821 | NCBI WGS metagenome assembly FZPS01 (sample SAMEA104158645, study PRJEB21678) | metagenome | place: Germany | collected 2015-04-21
CAGATATGGTTTTGATCCGACATCAGCATGTGAAGACTTAGCCTGAAAGCTAATGAGCAAAATACATCAAATCAGAAGTAATAATACCTTATTTCTCATGCGCACCATCCTATTCAAATAGTTATGCGAAAGCTCAATGCGTATGCACACCAAGCAGGCACTATCAAAGATTACTCAATTACAGGAACAGGTATGAACTGCAATATCGCAGCGGCGATTTTCTCGGGCTTTTCCTCGTGTAAAAGGTGACCTGCATTTCTAATAACGCTGAAATATGCGTTTGGGAGCGCTGCTTGGAAAAGCTCGGCATGCTCGGTGGTATGCCATTTATCATCGCTGCCCAAGAGTATGAGTGTTTCGTTTTGAATGTTGCGCAGCTCAGAAAACGCGGCCTCCTCATCATAACTCATAGCGCTGTAACGCAGGGCACGGCGCGCCTCAGCATCTTCAAGCGGGTTGGAATAGCCCTTCACAATATCGGGTGTAACAAGCGTTAAATCCAAGTAGCACTGCTGCAAGGCTTCTTCAATCTTCTTAGGAGATAACAAAACAGATGCTATGCCGCCGAACAGCATTGACTCAAGCATTCGAATAAATACGGGCATTTGCGGGGTGATTCCGCCCGGGCTCAAGAGTATCATCTTATCTACTAATGATGGCTCTGTGCGGGCAAGCTCTGTAACATATGCGCAGCCCATTGAAAAGCCTATGAAGTGGGCGGATTCTATGCCTATAGCCTTCAAAAACAGCTTTATAATGTGCGCGTGCTCTTCAATAGTATATAATGCGGAAGCAGGCTTGTCGGAATAGCCATGCCCCATTAAATCCAATGCGATTACTCTGTATTGTGATGAGATTTTAGGAATCAGATTGCGCCAAGTATATAGTGATTGACCTATGGTATGTATTAAAACCAAGGGCTCGCCATTGCCTTCGTCCATATAATGAATATTCAGCTCTAAATCAGCATTCTTTTTCCCATAGGGGACGGTAATTTTAACATACTTTCCCGTATGCTGTGAATTTATGAATTTTTTAGGCTGCAATGAAAGATTCACATTTACCTCCCATTATAATGCGTCTTTATGATTCTACAATTTATTTTATAATTTTGCAAGAGAGAATAATATAAAATTAGCTAAGGCTTCAATTTTGTTGAAATAAAGCACTGCTCAGTTTTCATTCTAATATATAATGTATAATGAATTTTTATGCAGGAAATCCACTTAGGCTATTTTCGTTTGTTAAGTATTTCTCACATAGTATTCCACATGAAAAATACGCAAAATACCGCCATTTGTGGATAACTATATGGATAATGTGGATAACTTCTGTGGATAAGTGCTATGAATATTTAGTTTTCACATTCTGTTCGTGAATGTTCGGGCGGCGAAAAAGGGCTAAAATTAGGGGTCTGACTCAATTATTCAGAAGAAACGCTTGTTCGATATGAATAAATATGCAGTGGTATTAGAAAGGTTTTTCAAATTATCTCGAAGCCGAAAAGCAAAAAATAGCATTATAGATTTTAATACTTTCTACCTGCGCTGTTTGGTTTATATAACGAATACCGCCGCATTGAAGCAGTTGCATAAAGCAAAAAGCACTGCCATCGCAGCGCTTATATTGGCAGGGGCAGAAGGACTCGAACCCTCAAGAACGGTTTTGGAGACCGCTATGTTACCATTACATCATGCCCCTAAGACACTTAGATAATATACCACAGCCAAAAATTTATGTCAATAGTGATTTAGGCATTTTGCTTAAAATGGAGGGCTAATTTCTCCATTTTAAGTATAATATGCAAGCACAATGTGGGTATAGCAATCAATTTTTGTGCCTGCTGAATAAGCCTTCATATTTCACTTCATAATATTATTAGTTATGGCAACAAATATAAAGCTGACTGCGTGTTACATACTGAATATTTTTGATTTGATAGTAACGCTTTTCTGGGTGCAGCTTATGGGCTTGCAGGCAGAGGCAAATCCAATAGGCAGGGTTTTGCTGCAAAGCCCTTCCGCGACTGTGGCTGTAAAAACCTTGGGAGTCGGGCTTGCTATGCTGCTGTTATACATTATGCGAAACAGAAAAGTGGCGAGCATAGGCACAAATATACTGCTTATCGCATACTCTGCGCTGACTCTGTATCACTTGGGGCTTATTGCGCTTTCTTGATGAAAAAAGTCAACATATGTTCAGCCAATCGTATGAACAAATTTCGCATAGTACGGTTGACCGTCTTGAAAACCTGTCGAAATGCTCACTCTGGCTTGCCTTTATACTGAAACTCCTTATCCAAGCACAATGTATCGCCCTGCTCTGCATCTATGCCATTATCCCAAGTGCTTCGCGGTATGGATATGAATACATCGTCCTCACGCTTTACGGCTAATTTGCGCTTTGAAGCTATGTCAAACATAGCCCAGCATTCCTCATCTATTATCAACGCGACTCTTTTGGAATCCTCTGACCAGATAATAAAAACGTCTCTGTACGGGAATATGGGCGGATACAGATTTTTATACACCAACAGACCGTCGACAATCATCTCAACATCTTCAGATTCATCGCATCTGCATAAATAAAGGGTACCCGTTTCGCCATCGTCCTCGAAAACGGTTACCCACTTATTGTCCGGAGACTGTTCGTCTATCAAGAAACAATCTTCCATCATATATTGGTTGCCACACTCATAAGCTCTGATATGCTCGTAACGCCCTTCAGCACGTAAACCTTACATGCGTCAAACAGCGTAGTCATGCCGTTCTGAATAGCCATTTCGCGCAAAACGTCGCTCGAAACGTCTTTGTTTATAATGTTCTTCATTTCCTCTGTCATGTACATTATTTCGTGAACAGCCAAACGGCCCTTATACCCTGTGCCGTTGCAGAACTGACAGCCCTGCGGTCGCGAAATTCTGATGGGCTCGGTCAACCCTAATATCTCCATCTCGCGCGGATTTGTTTTACCTCTCTTTTTACATACGGGGCAAAGTCTCTTAACAAGACGCTGAGCAATAACCGCAACCAAAGCGTCTGCAACCAAGTAGCTTGTAACGCCCATATCTATAAGACGGGTCAACGCGCTGGGAGCGTCGTTCGTATGCAGGGTGGAGAAAACCAAGTGACCCGTAATAGCAGCACGAATAGCAATCTGAGCGGTTTCCTCGTCTCTTATCTCGCCCAACATTATGATGTCAGGGTCTTGTCTTAGAATACTTCTAAGTGCTGTCGCAAATGTTAGGTTTGTCTTCGGGTTAACCTGAACCTGATTTATACCGTGCATGGTATATTCAACAGGGTCCTCAACCGTAACTATGTTAACATCTGCGCTGTTCAATTCCTTTAAGAAGGCGTACAGTGTAGTTGATTTACCGCAGCCCGTAGGTCCTGACAGCAGCACAACGCCGTGCGGGTGAGCTAGTATTTTATCGACAATGACATTCTCCTCGGGTGTAAAGCCTAATTCTGCACGTGAGAAGTTAAATGCTGTTTTGTCTAATACGCGGATAGAGAACTTTTCGCCGTGCGCTGTGGGAAGCGTTGATACACGAAAGTCGTATTCCTTGCCGTTAATGAACATGTTTATACGACCGTCTTGCGGGATACGGCGTTCCGCTATGTTCAACGCCGACAGAATCTTAAAGCGTGCCGCAATAGCAGGATACGATTCTATCGGGAACTCCGCGCGCTCGGACAAATCGCCGTCAATACGGTATCTTACGCGAACGGACTTCTTATAAGGCTCTATATGAATATCACTGGCTCGGAAGGGAATAGCTTCTCTAATAATAGAGTCAACCAATCTAACCGCAGGCGCGTTGATAACATCTTCGCCGCGTTCTAACAGCATTTCTATATCAGAGGAAGCCATTTGCTCTAATATTGCTTGGTCTCTGTCCTTTTGCAGAGATTCCAAAGCGCTTGTAGTTGAAAGCACCGCAACAATAGAGTCTACGAATACATCTATTTGAACTGAAGGCACATACACATAGTCAAATTTGCCTGTATACATTGTAGCTATTACAGACATAGCCACAAAGTCAAGAGGTTTGCCTACCGCTAAAAGCATAATGCCGTTTTTATTGATAGTGATTGGCACAATCTTGTGCTTCTTCATCATAGTCAGGCTGAACTTGTCTAACAACTCCCTATCGACATCGAACATATCCATTTCTGCATAGGGAATAGACAGAAATTCACCTAATGCGGGCAGGGCTGAAACCTCCGTACAGTACTGCTTGGCTATCATGTACTTGTCAACGGGGATACCAAGCCTTTCGCACTCTTTGAATATTATGTTTCTTTCTTTCCTTTTTACTACCCTCTTAAATTGGTAGTATTGCAGAAGCTCAAAGTTTAGATTCATTCACTCTCACCTCGCTTCTTATTGAATCGTTTGTATGATTGATAGAATAGGCCCGTAAACCGCCATGAACACTACCGCTATAACGCCGCCCATTACAACAAGCATAATAGGCTGCAAAACAGTTAATAATGAACCCAAAGCGATTTCAACCTGTTCATCGTAGTACTTCGCTGCACGCGGCAGAATTTCGTCAAGCGAACCTGTTTTTTCACCTACCGAAACCATCTGCAGCATTATCTGAGGGAAGAGCTGGTACTTATCGAGAGTCATGGTAAGCGATGCGCCTCTCTCAACCTCGTCTATAGCTAAATTGAAGCGCTTTTCAACATCTTTATTGCCGAAAACATTGACCATAACCTTCATCGAGTCAACCAAGTCCATGCCCGAAACCAGCAATAGTCCGAAGCCATGCGCGAAACGTGAGGCTATTGTGTTTACATTTATGTTCTTCATAATGGGCAATGTCAGCTTAAGCTTGTCGAAAATCTCTCTGCCCTTCGCTGTGCCCGCGAATATTCTGAAGGCTACGATAATCAATACCACTGCGACGAATATAATCAATATGTTATCGACTACAAAGCCCGACATTTTGAATATCGCCAATGTCAGAGCTGGCATTTCAATATCCATTTCGCCCAAAGCCTGCTGGAATGTAGGAATAACGAATACGAAAACCAATGCCAATATACCTACCATCAAGCCCAGCAATACAAGAGGATACGCCATAGCGCCCTTTAGCTTGCGGCGCATCTTATCGTCCATTTCGTAGTAGTTCGCTAAGTCGTTCAAAACCGTATCAAGCGAACCTGACATCTCGCCGACATAGGTCATGCTTCTAAAGAATTCGGGGAAAATCTTGGGGTGCTTCTCCAACGCTTCAGAAAGCAGCAGACCCGCCTTAACATCCTCATGCACCATTTCAAGCACGCGCTTGAGTAATGACGAATAGGACTGCTCCTTCAACATTCCTAAGCTATCGACAATGGAAATACCCGAGTTCGTCAATATTGAGAACTGACGACAGAAGTTCGTAATCTCGGATATTTTTACCTTACTCGATGTTGAGAAGAACGGGTTGGGGCTCTTATCGGCAACCGGCTTCGCAGAAATCAAGAACAGATTCTGCTTTGCCAGCTCCTCTCTTAAATGGTCCTCACTTTCCGCTAAGAAAGTACCCGTGAACTTCTTTTTATTTAAGTTAAAGGCAGTATATTTATACTTTTGCAATTTGCCCTCCCTCTCAGCCTTTACGGCATAAGACTAATATACCAATTTATCAACGCTTTTCCAATCAGCATGGACACTATCATTCCTGCTGTTAAATACGGCGCAAAGGGGTATTCCTTAAACCTTTCCTTTTGGCCCACAAAGTGCGGAATGGCCAATACCAAGCACGCTGAAACCGCCGCCAAGAATACTGACAGCGCTGTGTTTTGCCAGCCTAACAGAAGGCCTGCCACGGTTACAAGCTTTACATCAGCAAAGCCCATTGCCTCGCGCTTTAATATCGCATATGAGCCAAAGTAAATTATCAAGAACAATGCGCCGCCGCCAAATCCGCCAATAAGCCTGTCTGTAAACTTTATGCCGTCATTCAGCCCATTTACAAAGGCGTTCAAGCAAATAGCTATTACCGCTAATACCAATATAACCACATGGAATCTATCGGGTATGTATGTATGCTCTAAATCTATGAAGAATACAGCAATCATCGTTGAGCATAACGCCATCGCAACAAGTGTGAAGCCTATTGCTTCATCCATAGTAACGCCCAAGAAGGTTTGGCTGTGGTGCAGCAGGAAGAACACGCAAGCTAACCACAATACCATATTCAGAAGCTCGACAATAGTATAGCGTATGGATATTTTCTGTCCGCAGCTGCGGCATTTGCCCCCTAAAATCAAGTAGGATACTACGGGTATGTTGTCATACCACTTTATAGGCGTGCTGCATCCGGGGCAATGCGAGGCCGGCGCCACAAGGCTTTTGTTGCGCGGCACCCTGTAAATCACCACATTAAGAAAGCTTCCAATCATTAAGCCTATAAGTCCAGTAAAAATATAAATAATCGGTAGCCATTGTTCTAACATATAGTACTCCTTGTGTAAAATTTATATATCACTGCGAAATCCCTTGCGTTCTTTCGCCGTAAACCCAGCAGGTTACCTCGTTACCCCCACTTTTTTGCACAAATACAACTGTGAGGATAACATTGTTCGCGTTGTTGGTTACTATAAGCGTGTGCTCATTGCCTTTTTTGATGAGCTTAATGGTTCTCTCCGACGATACTATTGTGTTGGGTACGGGATTGCCCAGCTCATCAACCGCAAAGCTGTATTCGTAAATCGGATTGCCTAACTCATCGGTCATAGGCTCGCCGTTATCGTCTAACTTCGGTATCTGCGTGTATTCTGCAAGCAAGCCTGTTGACAGCCTAAGAAAGTCGTATCCTATTACATCTAAGCTCATCTCGTGCTCGTATGTTTTTGAGGCTAATACTGCTACATTTGTGCCGTACAGTGTCAGCGTCATAATAAGCGTGCAGAGCATGAGTATCAGAAACAGCACTATCATAGTGCTCGGTAATGCCATGCCCTTTTTGCTTTTTAGCAGCTTAGCCATTTATAAACACTCCATTCTTCCTAAACGGTGTATCCGTTTGTATTTCATACAAGTCTTTATCAGAATTCTTGTTGCTGTTTCCGAATGCGGTGAATACAGCGAACGGGTCCTCGGGGTTCGTGGATATATCCAGCTGAACCTCTATGAAGAAGGAATAATGCCCCGTATATACCAGCTTACCATCAACATTTTGAACAAGCAAAGGCTCTATCTTTATGGGCAGCCTGTCGCTGTTATAAAACATTCTGTAAGAATATAGGAAGTGGTACGGGTCATCATCTGTTTCTATGTTCTTAACAAAGTAGTTGGTAATATCAACCTCTTCGTTGCCGGACATATAGTAGTAGGTTATGGCTTCCTCGAACTCATCTACATTGTCGGAGGCCTTAAAGCATTCTACAAGGCTGTCAATCTCGCTTACAATGTTGAAGCGCAAGGTCGCCTTTCTGCTGACTGAGTTTGACAGAATAACTACGGACAGCGCGGCAAATGAAATTACGCTCGCAATAGCCATCGCGACCATAACTTCTGCTAATGTAAAACCTCTTTTTGCTCGTTTCGCTGTCGTCATAATCCACCTTATAAAACTAATTTTCTATTAAATTGCGTGAAGAACAAGCCGCCATACAGCTCTAAGTTCTCAAGTATTACAGGGCTTATGTCCTTCTGCGCATTGAAGAACCTGAACTCCACCTTGTTGTCCTCGTCCTGATTCAATGAGTCTATAACGAACTCGAACTCCTCGGGCATATTTATAATTATGAACTCGGGCTTAGGCATAAGCTGGTCATAATCGCAATGCCTTTTTGTAAGGAGAATTCGCTTCTCGAATACACGGAAGTTTTCAAGTATGAAGCCTTCCTCGGTTTCGGGAATGGGTCTTTGCATGAACATAGGCAGGCGCTTTGGCACCTTCTTTGTATAAACCTTGCCGACCTTCTTAATCTTTTCAGCCAGCTGCTGTATTTCATCGGCTTCATAGCCGTATTCGTCCTGCTCCTGCTTGGGCTGCTTATCGCCCTCTTCCTCTTGACCTTCCTCCTGATTCTCCTCAGGCTTCTGCTCCTCTTCCTTCTTTTCTCCCTCTTCGCCTTCTTGCTTTTCGCCTTCGCTTGACTTAGCTTCTTCCTCTAACTGCTCGGCTATGGCTTCGGCTTCCTCAACGTCAACAGTAAGCTTTTTCTTCTTAGCAAGCTCAGTTGCGTTTATAACCGCTAATTCAGCAACATCGTGTTCATATAGCAAGCTTTCGGTGATTACCTCCTCGCGGCTTAGTATTTCATATCCGAATGGCAGCGAATAATAGCCCATCAAGAACTCTTTTCCGCATATTATGAAGTTCGTAACGCCTTCCTTTATATCTACGAATATGAAGCTGTTACGCCTCACTCTTTGCTTTAAGTGATATACGGCGTTCATTGTTGCGGCAGCCTGCAACGAAATGAACTTAAGAAGCACCTTATTGTTTGTAAGTGTGGTTTTAAGCGCGTTCAGGGTCGGCTTATCCGTCATAGCTACTTGATAAATCGCATTCCTCTTGCCCGAAGCGATTACATAGTTAATCCAATGCAAATCCTCATTGTTTTTGTATAAGCCGTTAAACTCGGTTTTCAGCGCTTCTGCCATCTTTGCTTTCTTCATTATGGGTACGCCTATATAGTCAATACCCACAAGATTATCAGGCAGCAACAAGGTTGTGGCTGCCCCCTGCAATTCGGGCAACTTATGGTAATCACTCAATGCGGATTCAAGCATACCAACATAATCATATGCTTGTGCTGCTTCGTCGCTAACAGGTATTGTTTCGACGCTCGGCTTTGCCATATTTGAGGCATACAGCACCTTTATCAGTGCATGCTGCAGGTCAAAACCTATTACTGCGTTGCTCGCTGCCATTCAAACTCTCCTTAAATCTTTGCTTATGCGTGTTTATAAAGCACAAAGACATATGGTTTCTCTATGTCTTTTAATGCTACGCTGCACTTTAGAATTTTTAAGTCCTCATTCCAACTGAAAAATACATTCTGTATCAAGCCGGATGTATATGCGTTGCCTTCCTGTGAGCTGTAGCCATAGCCCGCAGTAAGCGTGTTGCCTGTAAATACCAACTTGTATTCGGGTGATATAATGCCCGTACCTAGCAGCTCGGGCTTTACCATAATTACAACCTCGCTTATGGAGTTTGTAATATATGTATCGGTTTCAAAATCATAATTCGTTTCTTCGTCGTACCTGACCGAATCTACATAAAAGTCGCTGTTGTCAAAGCTATAAAACCAGTCTGAAATAAACTGCTTTACCTCGACTATTTCATCGATTCGCTTTGTGGAAAGGTTTTCAGAGCTGACGGACTTGTTTATTAAAGATGCAAAAGCGACTACCATTGCTGATAGTACGCTGAAAGCAACTAATGTTACCATCATTTCAGCCAATGTATAACCTTTTTTATGTTTTAGGCTTCTACCTGTCATTACTACTACCTTTCTTTGCCTTTATGGTTTCGTTATTTACATACATTACATATATTTCTACGCCCCAGCTCTGTTTATCGCAATAGGTATATGTAACACATGATTCCTCGTTCTCGAAGGTGCTCATGTAGCCATATTCGGAATTGCAGCTTGCTGCGACGTTCCAATTACCGTAATCACCGAGCTTATACTCGATAGCAAAGGGATCATGGGTGAGCGGATACTCCGTACCCTTCGGAAATACGAGAGGCGGTTTGTATCCACGCGTATCGTCATAGCCCGCTAATGCCTTGATTTCGTCAACATACCAAAACACATAGTAATGGTTGTTGTGGTGTACGACGAACAATGTGTAATCGTCAATACTTGCCGCATTTTCGATCAAGTACAGCGTATATGCCTTTTCAGCTTTGCTTCGTGCGGCATTGTGTATAGATTGTCTAATGTACTGTATCGCCTTTGGTATCGATAGTGCGAGCACTATGACGATAATTATCCACAATGCCAGCTTCCATATAGTTAGGCTTTTCTCATTGCTCTTATCGGGTAAATGTTTGTCTAACTTTATAGCCAACTTACGCTACCATTCCTTGCTTAAGTGTTATGTGTTCTCCGGCAAAATTTCTACGCTGAAATATGAAGTAGTGTAGTTTTTCCCTTCATTTACAATGAATTCGGGATAGTACGGGAAAATATATACACCGCTGTCAAATATCAGCTCATCTTCACCAACATATTTTACGGTGTCAAGCTCACCGCCCAGCCTGCCGTCTGAATAAAAGTAATGCTGGTTTTCGCCTGTATTCCCTAAATAACCGTTGAAAAAGTCTATAACATAGCCCTCTTCATTGGCTATTTCTACTATCGTGCAGGCATCAGTAACCATGAACTCGAATTCGCCCAAGGGAATAGTGCCGTCATATGTTCTCTTAGCCACCTGATAGCCCTTCAGTACTTGAGTGAGCAGCTGATCATTTTCGCTGTCATAAACCGCATAGCATACGGCAGACTTATCATACCCCCTGAATACCGCACGCATTTCGGCAACTAATATCGCATAGCGCTTGCCCGCCTGCTCTCCAGTGTACTCGGGAGCGTTCTCAAGCTCTCCGCGATAGAACTGCACAAGCTTTACAAACTCCTCGCGCGCCTCCACCTCGGGGCAGGGGAATCTCTGCGTCAAGGCTATGTCGTACCAGTCGCCTGTGTTCATCTCGTTCGCATACCTCTCGGGATACAGCACTGTTTCGCTTTCAATCTCGACTATCAAGGCTCTATTCAGGCTTTTATCCCATACCAAGCAGTTTTCGGGAATGAGCATAGTCAAGCTGTCGGGCGCATAGCCGCCTTCCTGCAGAAATGCGCGCAGCTCATGTATGTCCTTGCTTACATTTTCTAATGTTTCTGCAGAGTCAATCGCTATATTTATGCCATCGCAATTCGCCCTATCAGCTTTTACATCGGCATTTACGCCTACATTCAAGAATGATGGGATAAAAATAGCGGCAAGTATAGAAATTACTATCAACGCAATAGCAATTTCTATTATAGTAAAACCGCGCTTCGAGCTAAAATGCAACATATCGCTCACCCCATATCGTACTGTAAATAACAGCAAGAAATATATTGCTGATAGATACAATATCTCATAATATCTATATATACCATGCACATTATTATTTGTCAAGTTTTTTTACATTGAATATAAAAGAAGAACAGCTTCTCTTGTGTTAGATTATGACGCGCAATATGCAGTTATCCCAACATTTTGCAAATATTTTTTAAGCCGAATGGCCGGAGTATATATTACTGTAAATAAGGTTTACATACCCCAAAAATCTGTTATAATGTTACAAGCAAATAAAATAATCTGTTAGGAGCTATGTATGAAGTACAGGATATTGAGCATAAACCCTGGTTCTACATCGACCAAAGTAGGCGTTTTCGAAAACGAAGAGCTCATTTTTGAAGGAACGGTTCGCCATTCAAAAGATGAATTAGACAAGTTCGAGTCCATTACCGACCAAGCGGATATGCGTTTAGAGTACATCACCAGGCTATTGGCCGAAAAGGGCATAGACATTAACTCTATGGACGCGTATGTAGGCAGAGGCGGCATTATAGCGCCGCTTGAGAGCGGAGTTTACTTGGTAAACGACAAGATGGTGCACGACTTAAAATACACAAAGGCCGCACACCACGCTTCATGCTTAGGCGGATTGTTCGCAAAGGCATTGGCGGACAAGAATAAAAAGCCCTGCTTCGTGGTTGACCCCGTAGTAGTTGACGAGAGAATACCCGTAGCGAAGGTTTCGGGAATCCCGGGCTATGACAGGACATGCGTATTCCACGCGCTGAACCAAAAGGCAGTCGCAAGAAAATACGCTAAGGAAAGGGGCAAGCGATATGAGGATTGCCGCCTTATTGTTGCGCATATGGGCGGCGGAATCACGATAGGCGCACACGAAAACGGCAAGGTTATTGATGTAAACGACGGCTTCAACGGCGAAGGACCTTTCACTCCCGAGCGCTGCGGAGGCATGCAGGTAGATACGATAATAAACATGTGCTTCTCCGGCAAATACACTAAGCAGGAGCTGTTGGCATTCGTGAACAAGCGCGGAGGAGTAAGCGCGCATATGAACTCAAACGATATGCGAGAGGTCGAAAGGCTGTTTATTGAGGGCGACGAGAAGGCAGTATTGATTTACAGCGCGATGGCGTACAACATAGCTAAGGAAATAGGAGCTATGAGCGCGGTATTGTCGGGCAAGGTAGAGGCGATAATACTAACCGGCGGTCTTGCGTATTCAGAAGTATTTACCGAAATGATAATTGACCGCATAGGCTTCATAGCGCCTGTGGTTATTTATCCGGGAGAGGACGAGCTGCTGGCTCTCTGTCAAGGCGCATTGCGCGTGCTGCGCGGTGAAGAAAAGGCTAAGGAATATAAGGGCTAAACCCTTGTGAATACAATTTCGGAGGTTCAAAAAAATGTTGAAGAAGAATGATATCGGTGTTATGGCTCCAAACATACTGCTTCCCAAAAGGGGCATTGACTACACGCTTTGGGCAACAGTTGCCTGCGACCAATACACATCAGAGCCTGAGTATTGGGAAGATGTTGAGCGCTTGGTGGGCGACGCTCCCTCAACTCTGCACCTTATGCTTCCTGAACTCTATTTAGAGAAGCCCGGTGAGGAGGAGCGCATTGCTTCTATTCGCGCAAAGATGCAGGAGTATCTTGAAAACGGCATATTAGAGGAAAAGGGCTGTGGCTTTGTATTGGTAGAGCGCATAGCTAACGGGCGCAGCCGCAAGGGCTTGGTGCTTGCGTTAGACCTTGAGCATTACGACTACAACAAGGGCTCAACCACGCTTATTAGGGCGTCTGAGGGCACGATAGTTGAGCGTATTCCGCCGCGTCAGAAGATTCGCAGGGGCGCGCCTATAGAAATGCCTCACATAATAGTATTGATAGACGACCCCGAAAAGACGGTTATAGAGCCATTGTTCGATAAAGTAAACGAAATAGGCGCGGAAAAGCTGTATGACTTCGATTTGATGAAGAACGGCGGGCATATCACAGGCTATTTCATAAATGACGAAGCGACATTGAACTCAATAGTCGATAAATTGGAGGCGTTGAAGAAGGATGTTGACGGTTTGCCCCCATTACTCTTCGCATTGGGCGACGGCAACCATTCATTCGCGACAGCAAAGGCTAATTGGGAGGAATTGAAGCAGACGCTAAGCCCCGCCGAGCAGGAGAATCACCCCGCACGCTATGCTTTGGTAGAGCTTGAGAACCTGCACGACGACGGAATAATATTCGAGCCCATACACAGAGTGCTTTTTGATATTCCGCCGCGCGAAACGCTTGCTACTTTGAAGGATTACTTATCTAAGCACTGCGAAGTATGCGAAATGTATATAACCTTCGATAAGGACGAGCTTAACGAGCATATAAAGAAGTATCGCAGGTATAAGAATATTCATGTGCTGCCCTTTGTGGCGCAGGGCTATTACGGCAGCTTTGTGGTGCTGAACCCCGAGGCACAGTTAGAGGTGGGCTCATTGCAGGTAGCGTTAGACGCAATGATCGCAGACGGATTCTTCAAAAAATCGCAAATAGACTATGTGCATGGCGACGATGTTGTTTTCAGGCTTGCTAACGAAAAGCGCAATTTGGGCTTCTTGTTACCGCCTATGGGCAAGAACAAGCTGTTCACAACAGTTATGCGTGAGGGCGCGCTGCCAAGAAAGACATTCTCGATGGGCGAAGCGCACGAAAAGAGATATTACTTAGAGTGCAAGAAGATTCTGTAACAGTATGAGATTTGCATAATTAGCATAAAAAGAAAGCCGCGTATGCTGCGGCTTTTTTCTATTCCCTATCCGACAACGGAATAACCGTAAAGCGATTCAGCATAAGCCTAATAGCAGCTAATACCAATGCAGCAACAGCCCCTATTAACGCTATTGTACGCAGTATATTAAGCCCTTCAAAGCTTTTAAGGTGCATATATATTCCGAAGTACGCCCAAGCAACAGGCAGCATAAAGCCGGCATTTTTTATGCTGAACAATACTATCAAGCCAATCAAAAACGCTAATGCCAACACAACAATACCCCAAGTTTCCTGCGGTATGCCGAAGCCCTGCCATTTCCACTTAACAAGCATTTGGGCTATGTTTACGAAGGTCGCAATAAACAGCCAGCCCGCGTATATTCCGAAGGTAAGCGGCAAAAGCCAGCGGTTTGTGCTTTGAATTCGCAACAGCTTGCGGCAGATTACTATGAGCACTATCGTAAGAATAAATATCAGCGCGGCTGAAAGCTCAATGAGAACGAAAGAAAACGCTATTATCCACGCAATATTCAATATGCAGGAGAGCCAAAACAGCCCAGAAATCCTGTTAAGTGCCTGCTCGTAATAGTGTTCCCTGTGCTTTATTAGCATTACTATTACGGAAGCAATCAGCAGCGCATATATTAGGCTCCATATTCCGAATGTGAATGGGCTTGGTGTTATAAGGCTTACAAACTTATCCGATACTTCCTTTTGTGTAAGCCCGTTTATATAGCCGTATGTACCCAAAATGTTCGCGGCAATCGCTGCCAATAGCAATATAATATTGACCCATGCCTTAGCTTTAAGAGAAGATGCTTTCATGTATGCCTCCGATTGTTTAATCATTAGCAGTATTGCCAATCGGGTGCATAAATAAACATATTCAACTCATAGCTTACTTGCTCTTTTTTGAAAATCTTAGCGCGGACAGCACAAAGAACAGTACAGTGGCTCCGGAGATTATAAGCAGGCTTGTGCTTGCTCCGATAGCTTCGCCGCCAAGCCTGAATGTGATGCCCATAGTTTCTTGAAATTCTTCAACCACTGCCTGAGGCACGCCAGCGAAAACCTGCTGCCCAAGCGGTTCAATCATTATCTGGCGTAACAGCTGAGCAGAGTGCGCTATGGGGAATAACTTTATTGCGAGCTGCACTGCTGAGGGTAATGCGCCTATGGGTATGTATATTCCGGTCAAAAAGCCTATCAGGGTACCAATAACTGTGCTTGCCGTGCCGAACGCCGCCTGACTCTTAAAGAAGGACACCAGCAACGAAATCATAGCCGTACTGCACAGAGAGGACAGCGCAACTATCCCAAATACCTTCAGCATAGATATAAAAGGCAGCAGCTCACCACCTGAAATCACTATGTATATTTCAGCTATCACAAATGTAAATAAGGTCATTATCAAGCCAATTATGAACGACGCGAATATGTAGCTGTATGCGACCTTTGTATCGCTTACGGGTGCGGACTTGAAGTCTTTTATAATGTTGTTAACCCTGTCATCAACTATGGTGCCGAATGCACCCATAACCGTTGTAATGGAGGTTATAGCCAATATGCCCGCCATAATCCAGCTGCTTACCAAAGCTTTTGTGCTCTCTTTTGCGCCAACAACTTTCACCAAGTCTTGCGCCCAGACATCGCCTAAAAAAAGCAGGTACAGCGCAAGTATTATAATTACCGCCAGCAGCGAGAAGAATACAGAGGTTTTATCCCTGAAAAACACCTTGAGATGTCGGCTGATTAAGACTGTCATTGGCGCAGCTCCTTTCCTGTGATGCCCAAAAAAGCGTCATTCATAGTGCCGTTCTGCACTTCAAAGCCCTCTATATATGGCTTGAACTGCTCTAATAATGGCAATGCTCCCATTGTAGAATCTATTTTTATAACAAGCGCGTCGGCAATTTTCTCAAAAGCTATGCCCTTTTCATTAAGCTTTGAGGCAACAGCTTCGCAGTCGTTTGGATATAGCTTCAACAGGTCGCTTGCGTATTGCGTGCGCAGCTCATTAGGCGTACCCTTTGCGGATATTTGCCCATTGTCTATTACTACCACATAGTCGGCTTCGGCTGCTTCCTCCATATAATGAGTGGTGAGGAATACCGTCATGCCCGTATTGCGCTGCAGATTGCGAATATTATCCCATAAATTCTTTCGTGTTTGCGGGTCTAAGCCGGTAGTCGGCTCGTCTAAGAACAGTATTTTAGGCGTATTTATCAGCGCGCGTGCAACATCAGCCCTGCGCTTTTGCCCTCCGGACAGCTTACCGTATGGGCGTTTTAGTATCTCGCTTACACCTGCGGCGTTTGCTGCCCATTTTACCGCCTCGTTAAGCTCTTCACGCGTTTTCTTGTAAAAGCTGCCGCGCACGCGCATATTTTCTTCAACCATCAACAGCGGGTCCAATAAATGGTCCTGAAAAACTACACCTATGCGGCTGCGAATTTCCGAATCGTGCTGCCCTAATACCTTTGAATCTATGCAAACCTTGCCCGCGTCGGGCCTCAATATTGTGCAGAGAATATCAACCGTCGTTGACTTGCCGGCGCCATTTGGACCCAGAAAGGCAAACAGCTTGCCCGCTTCAACATAAAAGCTTATGCCTCTGACCGCCTGCACTGAGCCAAAGGATTTTTTTAGCCCTTCAACCTCGATAATATGATTCATATTGTCCTCTCACTGTATGATGTATAATTGTAACCAAGCCTTCATAAATGT
>FZPS01000018.1_pt332 | contig 16532 bp, 15 predicted proteins | sample 1817821 | NCBI WGS metagenome assembly FZPS01 (sample SAMEA104158645, study PRJEB21678) | metagenome | place: Germany | collected 2015-04-21
TATAGCCAGATCATCCATCCTAGTATCCGCGGTCCTGGCCATGGTGTGGCACTGGAATGACTACTTCGAGCCAACCATATACATCACAAAAACACAAAAATATCTTTTGCCTCAAATGCTGCCCAGTATGTATGAGATGATGAAAATGGAAAAACAGACCTTACCCTTTGATCCGCTTACTATGACCACAGTGGAGCGGACCCTGAACGAGGCTGTAGTAATGGCCGGTACAGTTATCGTTATACTGCCTCTCCTTATAACCTATCTTTTTCTGCAGAGACACTTCCTGCAGGGGATTGAAAGAACAGGACTGGTAGAGTAAAGGGAAGGGATTAATTGCATATGGGCGAAAGACCAATAGCTGACTTTGATGTAAACAATGTTGTTTTTAGGTTCGGAGCGGTAAGCGATACCCACAATAATCGGCCAAATATTGAAAGAATGAATCAATGGTGAAAGCTTTCTGATTCTATTCAGTTTTAACTGGACAGAAGGAAGTATCACTTCTTTTTAAGTCTTATATGTAAAATGTAGAAGAGCAGGAGGAATTAGGATGGCGGCAGATGCGGTATGGATTTGGAAAGAAAACAAGCGGCCGGCTGATAAGGAAGTGTGTTTTTTCAGGAAAGAGTTTAATCTTGATGCGATCCCGGCAAGGTGTCAGATAAAAGTAAGTGCAGACACTTACTATATCCTTTACCTTAATGGAAATGCGGTATCCCGCGGGCCCGGCAAAGGCGACAGGTACAGGAAGTATTTTGATATTTTGGATATAGAACCCTATTTGCAGAAAGGCAGGAATGTTATTGCTGCAAAGGTGGTTTATTTTGGGGATGACTATGCCATGGCTGCACTTCTGGAAGCCGGTCCTCTGTCACGGGTAACTTCCTCAAGAGGCGGCTTTTTCCTGGAAGAGACAGATACAGACCTTGGCATTTCTACCAATACTCACTGGCAGGCTTATTCAGGCGGCGGAGTTGATTTTGTCAGCTGTGTGTCGGCAAAGTATACCGGATATATGGAAGCGGTGGACTTAAATGAATATCCCAAGGCTTTTGCAGAAATCGATTGCAGCTCGAGGGGCTGGCAGTTGGCTGAAAAAGTTGCAGGGAAAGACCATGAAATTACAGGCGGGCTTGTGAACCTGTGGGTACCGGAGGAGAATCCCCTGCCTCCCCAGTACAATAAGGAAATATCACCGGTTGCAGTTAAGCGCAGCTGCGGGGATGTAAATTGGGAAGCCCTGATCGATGGTAAAGAAGATTTGGAACTCCCCGCCGGCGGCCCTTATTGGGTTGAAATTGATATGGGTGAGCTGACCACTGCTTTTGTAGGTTTTGAGATTGATAGCATGGGAGAAAGAACAGTTGAACTGACCTATGCAGAAAGCTATTACAAGACCAACAAAGACGGCAGCCTCAGAAAAGAGATAAGGGATGACGAAAAGGGCAGCCTGTTCGTGGGTGAAACTGACAGCATTACCCTTGCCTCAGGTTACAATAAGTACGAAACTATGTTTTTCAGAACCTTAAGATTCCTACGGATAGATTTTGGCCCTTCGCAGTTTCCAATAAAAGTTAAGAAGCTCTCATTTACCGAAACAGGTTATCCACTTGATGTTACCGGCGAATGGAAATCGGACCTGCCTGTATGGCAGAAGATGTGGGATATAAGTCTGACCACCCTAAAAAGGTGTATGCACGAAACCTATGAGGACTGCCCCTATTATGAGCAGATGCAGTATACCATGGATACCTTTCTTCAGACGGTTTATACTTATCAGGTGTCCAGTGATGACAGAATGGCCAGGAAGGCAATATATGATTTCCACAGCACCCTTATGCCCAATGGTCTTCTCACATGCAATGCACCCTCGAAGTTTATTCAAATCATCCCTGGATTTAACCTGTATTGGATCGATATGCTCTACCATCATTATATATATTACGGAGATGCAGAGTTTACAAAAAGATTTTTATCCACTGCAGATGCGGTGTTGGGCTATTTCGCCAGAAAAATAGATCCCAGGGACGGACTGGTTCATGATGTGGGCTACTGGCAGTTTATTGACTGGGTGGACCAGTGGAGAGAGACGCGGGGCACACCGGTAAGAAACAGGGAAGATGTCAATGTGATTTACAATATGATGTTCGTCTATGGGCTTAAACGGGCAGCCTGTCTGAACAGGATACTGGGAAGAACAGGCACGGCGGAAGAGTATGAAGTATTGGCCGCTGAAGTATCGGAAAGCATAAGGAAACATGCCTGGAGCTCCGATAAAAGAATGTTCAGAGATGTTACAGGAGTGGAAACCTACAGTCAGCACAGTCAGGTATGGGCTGTACTGTCGGATATAATTCAGGGTAAGGAAGCTGCAGATCTAATGGACAGAAGCATGAAGGATAAGGACTTGGCCAGGTGCTCTTATTCCATGTCCTATTACCTGTTCAGGGCTCTGGAGAAGACAGGGCTTTACCATCTGACGGGCACGCTATGGGAAACCTGGATGGAACTGATTAAACTGAACATTACAACCTGGCCGGAGGACCCCGTAAGCCAAAGAAGCGATTGTCATGCATGGAGCTCCCTGCCCTTATATGAGTTTGCAGCAAATTTACTGGGAGTACAACCTGCAGCTCCCGGGTACAAAGAGATTAAAATCGCGCCATATACCGGTTTTATGGACAGAGCTCAGGGGAAGGCAGCCACCCTGCACGGTCCCGTAGAGGTAAAGTGGGAGAAAGTACCCGAAGGACTGAAGATGCAAATAAAGCTTCCAAAAGCCTTAAAGATAAGGGTTGAATATGAAGGAAGCACAAGGATATATGAAGATACCGACTTAATAAAAACAATTATTTAGCTTTATGTTAGCATTAAAATATATACAGTAGATTCAGGTCAAAAAAGCACTCATAAAAAAGTACAAAAAAATGAGCCCTCCATGCGGAGGGCTCATTCAGTCCCGGGAACCTCACTTAAGCGGTTCCTTTTAGTAAGCAAAACTTACTGTTATTTATAGATCCTGTCATAGGCTTCCTGAGTTAAGGACAAATATCTTTCCAGACCAAGCTGTTCAAGCTGTCTGATATAGTCATCCCACTCAGCATCGATGTCAACTTCACCTGTGATAAATTTCATCCTCATATCAAGTACATAGCCAAGGATTTCACCCCTTAGTTCAACTGCTTCAACACTGGCTTCTTCGTCATAGAGGATGACCTGAGGCATTCTGATGTCACTTGGTGGTACATAGTTGGCGTATACTTTGGGCTGAGCTTCATTGAACATCTTGATTCCGATATTGACAGGATCATCGATGCCCTGAGCTGCCTCTTCCCTTTCCTGTCGTCCTTCAGGGGAATCATTTATCCAGTACTGACTTAAGGTAGGAGGTCTGTAGAAGTTTGTAAGCATAGGCCATGAGGAATTCATTCTCTTTTCATTGACAAGAGCCTTGTATTTAGCCATTTCACCATCATCATTAACAAGTGCCGGGTCGTCGTTATAATCCCATTCAATGCCGCGGATACCATTGAGTACACTGATGCTTACCTCTTCTTCGTAGAACATATCCAGGAATCTGAATGCTGCTTCCGGATGTTTACAATTGTTGGTTATAACAGGGCCGCTGGTGTTGGTCGTATAGTTGGTTGATGCATAACCTCCCGGATATCCCGGTGCTTCTATCGGAGGCATGACTATGAAATCCGGCGATCTTTCACCAGCAATAACAAAAGGTGCGTGGGTGGGAAGCATACCAATAAGTGGTGCAGGATTATTCATTATTTCCGTAAGGTCTTCATGGGTTTGGGTGAAGGTCTCGTTCATTATTAACTCTTCCCTGTACAGCTGGGCAATGAACTTCAGACCGTCCTTATATTCGCTCTTTGTGTATACAGGTTCCAGAACCCCATTGTTTAAAACGAGTTTATCGTAGTTATCCTCATAGACAAATGCGTTCATAAGGTATACAATAGGATTCCAGGAGATCCATGCAGTGGAACCGGCCAGAGGGATTTCGTCAGCCTTGCCGTTGCCATTGGGATCTCCGTCTTTAACTGCTTTCAGGTAGTTATACAGGTCGTCCGTGGTTTTTGGCATTTCCATATCCAGTGCTTCCAGGAAAGGCTTGTAGATCCACATTTTAAAAGGACTGTCTCCGCTTTTGGGATCAGATATCTGAGGAAGGCAATATATCTTGCCATCGCTTCGAAGCAGGGCGTCTCTGACATCGGGGTACATACCAAACATTTTTTTAGTTTCGATACCATATTGATCAATATAGTCATTCAATGCAAGAATTGTACCTTCCTTACCATAGAGATCCTGCTCCAACGGACCGAATGGATGGGAATATAGTATGTCCGGATACTCCCCTGTGGTCAGTAAGAGCTGTATTCTGGTGTTGGCATCATCCATGGCCGGTGCCTCGAACTCTAAGTCTATGTTTGTTTTTTCCTCCAGCCATTTGGTGAATTCATTGTCGTCATAATCCGTAACCTTTGAATCAGGATGCAGGAAGATAAAAATACTGAGGCTGATTTTTTCCTTTACTATAGGAAATACACCGGCTTCATTAACGTTGGGATCCCACTTACCCTCATCTGTTCCATTATCCTGATCATTATCATCAGGTTTGGTTCCCTCGGTCGGTGCCGGAGTCTCCTGGTCCCCTCCCGCAGGCTGTTTACCGGTACAGCCGACAACCAGGCTGACAATCAGCAGTGTGATGATCAGCAGTGACAAAAATCTTTTCCTCTTCACCTAACATATCTCCTTTCATAATGTTTTGGAAAGAAATGTTCTTGTTGCAGGCAGGCGTGGGATGTTTTGCCTGCCTGCTGTGTGATTTAATTATATAACAGGAAAAGAATGGGGAGGTATATTCAAATCATGATATGACTCTACAATTGCTAACAAGAAAGGATAAACAGCACTTTCTCACTTGTACTGTCTGTCATAAGCTCGTTGGTTCAGTTCCATGTACCTATCAAGTCCCAGCTGTTCCAATTGTCTGATATAGCTATCCCATTCCGCATCTATATCCATCTCGCCCATAATAAACTGCATTTTCATGTCATGTAAATAGCTGTGAATTCCTGATCTGAGTTCAGCAACTTCACTGCCTTCATCTTCTGTAAATAAAATCACCTGGGGGAATCTGATATCGTCTGGCGGTGCATAATTGGCATAAACCAGTTTCTGGGCTTCATCAAACATTTTTATGCCGATTGCTCTGGGATCATGATTACCTTCTTTTGCCTCTTCTCTTATCCGGCGTCCTTCAGGTGAATCATCCACCCAATAATCCGTGAAAGAGGGAGGCCTGTGAAAGTTTGTAATCATTGGCCATACGGAATTTTCTCTGACGCTATGGGTCAGGGCTTTACTTTTTGCTGTTTTGCCGTCATCTGTGAGCAGATTGGGATCATGGTTGTAGTCCCACTCCACACCTCGTATACCATTAAGGACGCTGATACTGGCTTCCTCTGTATAGAAAAAATCCAGCAGGCGGAATGCAGCTTCCGGATACCTGCAGTTACCGGAGATAACCGGCCCGGTAGTATTGGTTGTATAGTTGGTTGAAGCATATCCTCCCAGATCAGTAGGACCTTTAACAGGCGGCAGGACCTTATAATCTGGTGCCCTGTCTTCTGTAATGATAAAAGGTGCATGGGTAGGGAGCATGCCCACTATGGGCGTGGGGTTATTTACCAGTTCCTGAAGCTGTTCAAAGGTATTAATGAAGGTTTCAGGCATTATCAGTTCTTCTTTATACAACTGATGTATATATTTTAATCCTTCCTTATATTCATCCTTTATGTAGACAGGCTCCAAAACTCCGTTGTTGACAATGATCTTTTCGTTGTTGTCGTCGTATATGAATGCATTCATTAAATAGGTAACAGGACTCCATGTATAATAAGCAGTACAACCTGCCAGGGGTATTTCGTCAGACTTGCCGTTGCCGTTTGGATCCCCGGTTTTTACTGCTTTCAGATAGTCATATAATTCGTCTGTAGTTGCGGGCATTTCCATACCCAGTGCTTCCAGAAAAGGTTCGTATATCCAGAACTTGCATGGACTGTCGCCGCTTCTGGGATCAGATATCTGGGGCAGGCAGTATATTTTGCCATCGCTTCTGACCAAGGCTTCCCTGACTTCCGGGTAGAGCTCAAACATTTTTTTGGTTTCAGTACCATATTCCTCTATATAATCATTGAGTGCCAGAATAATACCGCGCTCTCCGTAAATATCCTGAGTCAGTGCGTCAAAACCATTTACCAGGAGTATATCCGGCAGTTCCTCCGATGTCAGCAAAAGGGTAAGCCGTGTATAAATTTCATCTTCGGGGACTATTACGAAGTCCAGCCTTATATTGGTCTTTTCCTCCAGCCATTCCGTGAAATAGTTGTTCCTGTAATCAGTAACCTTGGAAAAAGGATGTATAAAGGCATAAATGCTTAATTCAATTGGTTCTTTTACAATTGGAAGCACTCCGGGCGGATTGAGGTTGTCATCATTCATATCTGTCAATCCTTTATTTTCACTATCTGCTGCGGGTTCATCACCTGATGATACGCTATCTTCCTCAGTGAATTTTCCGCCTGTGCAGCCTGTAATCAAACAAATAATTAATAATACAATAATTGAAAGTGTCAAATGATATCTGCCTTTCATTTAACACATCTCCTTTCAACACCGGACTGATACATCTCTGACTTCAGGCTTTATTATACTATAAAAGGTATACGGAAGATATATGCTTTGCATGATACGATATACACCTGTTTACAAGTATATACATTATATGGAAAACCACATAAATATATAGCTGAAAGAAATATTTATATGAAACAATTTTGGGGAATGTCATGATTTGAATACTATGTACAGGATTGAATGTTTTTTACTGCTATGTAACGCTTTATAATAAGGGTGATTCAGAATAATACAGATGGAGCTCTTTTACAATTGTGGAAGGAGAAAAAATGAACAGGAAGGCTTTCAAAAGAAATGTCTTTATTATATTCATGCTGCTTATCATTCTTATCACATCTTCCTGCATGAAAAATTTAGGAGGCGGTACAATGAACCCTGATACAAATCAAACAGCAGACATCCTGACAATTGATATCCCGGAAGTGGATAAAGACCTGAATTTACCGGATAACATGGCCGATGCCCGGGTAGTAACAGTGAATGGCAGACCCAGGCTGTATATAAACGGCCGGTTAACCCAGCCCATAATGTTCTATGGCAATAATCTTGGGCACAATTGGGACGGAATTGAAAGGGAAATAGCCAAAGCCGGAAATAATGACATTCACGTAGTAGGGGTAGGTCTGAATATTAAGAAGCCCTTATTGCATACTGAGCTGAACAGGGTAATGAAGATGGTTCTGAACAATAACCCAGATGCCTATATAATACTGCGCATATCCCCCTGGTGGAATGCTGAAGAATTTGGCCTGGACGGCAGTATACATAACTACAAAAACCAGAAAGGAGAAATATGGCCTATTGCCTCCCTCGGTTCCGATGCCTGGTATGATAAGGCGAAAACACTGATTCGGAAAACAATCAATACAATTCTTGAAACTCCGGAATATGCAGAACGAGTAATTGGCTACCATTTTTGTGCAGGGGATACGGGAGAATGGTTCGGCCCCAGATACTGGGATGGGGATATCGATTGTTCTCAAGTCAATACAGAAAAATTCAGAGAGTATTTAAAAGAAAAGTATCAGGACCTATCAAAGCTCAGAGAAGCATGGGGAGATGAAAGCCTGACTTTTGAGAGCGTTGAGGTACCAAGCAGCATGGTGGGTCTGGGCCCCGGCTATGACAGATTCAAAGATGACGAAACCATAATGTTTGACAAGAGCAAAAGGGTATATATTGATTACCTGGATTATTATAACGGTCTGATAGCCGGCCGCATTGCCGGATTTGCCGAAGTAGTTAAGGAAGAAACGGGAGGCAGAAGCCTGGCTGTAACCTTCTATGGCTACCACACAGAGGTTCGTGTTCCTGCTTCCGGCTCCTTCGGCCTCGGCCGGTTGCTGGAATGCCCGGAAATTGACATTATATCGGGTCCGGTATCCTATGCCGACAGAAACGAAGGCGGCATAGGAGCCTATATGCCCTTTGTAAGCACTGTAGCCTCTGCAGGAAAGTTATGGTTTGACGAGGCGGATTATCGTTCACCCATCCGTACATCTGCCGGATTTGAAGCCGGTGTCGGTGATGAGGGCAATATTGCCAGCCTGGAGCTTCTTATAGAAGTAGCAAAAAGAGAGATAGGCAAATGCATGGTGTTTAACACCGGGGCCTGGTTCTTTGACCTTGTGGCCAGGGGCTGGTATGATGATGACGGCTTCTGGAGGGAAATCAGCAGGCTACAGGATCTGTATGAGAAATATGCAGTATATCAAACACATATGGAGACACCAGAGGTCGCGGTTATTTTGGATGAAAGAGCCATGAATATATCAGGGGATCCCTGGCAGATGGGCTCGGATCTTATGGGCGACTTCAGACATGAACTGTATCGTTCCGGTTTGTCCTTTGGCATGTATTTGATAGAGGACGTTATTGACAATCGGGTGCCTGATGCCAGGCTGTACATAATGCTGAATCCCTGGAGGATTGATGAAGAGTCTGCTGAGAATATTGCCAAAGTAGTAAACAGGCCTGGAAAAACTTCTCTCTGGGTGTATGGCAGCGGCATGACTGATGAGGAAAGTTTTGAAAAGATGTCCGGTTTCAGGCTGAAAAAGGTGTATAATGTAAATGGCGCAAACCATGTGAGGTTTAATGAAAAGGCTTTGGAGATGCTGAATTACATAGAAAAAGAAACAGTCTTCGGCAGTGAAGTGGACGTTTTGTATACTGTAGACACAGAAGATGCTGTAACACTCGGTAAGTATACGGATATAGAAGGGGCAGGAATGGCGGCTTTGGAGAGGAACGATTTTAAATCAGTTTTCCTTGGAAACACAAGATTAAGCAGGGAGATTTTAAGAAGCATAGGGGAATATGCCGGAGCCAATGTTTTTATAGACACCAATGAAACATTTTATGCCTGCCACGGCCTGGCAGTTCTCCATACCAATTCCGATGGCAGGAAAACCGTCAGCTTCTCTGAAACTCTGGATGTATACGATTACTTTAATGATAAATGGTATACAGGGGTGAACAGCTATACATTTAATGCAGAGAAGTATCATACCTATTATCTGTTTTACGGGAACAAGGAAGAATTCCAAAGGGCAGGCATAGGAAAAGAGCAGTAAAAAAAACTGTAAAATAATTAATCACGGGTAAGCTATACGGCTTTCAGGAGGATGAAGAATGAGATATTTAGGGAAAAATGACAGGCTTTCGTCTAAGGAACGGGTATTAAGGGTTTTTAACTTTGAAACACCCGATCGGGTACCCATCAATTATTTTGCCAATCCCCAAATAGATCTGAAACTGAAGCAATATTTTGGCCTTAAGCCTGATGCACATGAAGACCTGCTTAAAGTACTCGGGGTTGATTTCAGGGCAGTGGGGGCTCCCTATACAGGTCCCTCATTGCATCCCCAGGTGGAAGGCAGAAGGGTGGACCCTCAGTGGGGAATAAGGACCAGATGGGTGGAGCATGAAACAGGAGGGTATTGGGACTACTGCGATTTTCCATTAAAGGATGCAGATGAGGAAACGATTGCAAACTGGCCCATGCCCTCACCTGACGATTTTGATTACAGCAAGGTTTACGATGCCTGCAAACGATATGAGGATTATGCCATCGCGGTAGGCGGAGCGGGATTGGGCGACATAATAAACTCCAACGGAATGATCAGGGGAATGGAGCAGGTATTGGTGGATCTGATAACAGATGATCCTGCCGGATTGCTGCTTATAGACAGAAAGTTGGAGATACAGCTGGAAACAACAAGGAGGACCATAGAAGCGGCAAAGGGTAAAATTGATTTCATGTGGCTGGGTGAGGATCTGGGCACCCAGATAGCACCCCTCATTGGAATAGATCTTTTCAGAAAGCATATCCTGCCTCGTCATAAGAAACTGATTGATCTGGCCAGGGCCTATGATTTGCCGGTTATGATTCATACCTGCGGTTCCAGCAGCTGGGCGTATGAAGACTTCATAAAAGCCGGTGTCAGGGCTGTGGATACTCTGCAGCCTGAAGCAAAGAACATGGATCCGTCTTATCTGAAGAAGCATTTCGGAGGCAGGCTGGTGTTCCATGGCTGTATATCGACAGCCGGGCCGGTAGCCTTTGGTACAAAGGACCAGGTGGTGGAAAACGTAAAAGAGACCCTGGAGATAATGATGCCGGGCAGCGGATACTGTCTTTCTCCTACTCACGCCCTGCAGGATAATTCACCGGTAGAAAATGTTGTGTCTATGTATGAGGCTGCTCATAATTATGGGCAATACAGATGAGGTGAGTCAAATGACCATTAAAAAAATAGAAAGCCTTAAGAAATTTCTCAGCGAGGAGATTATCAACAAAAAAATCAGTGCAGGCTGCAGTGTTATGCTTTTAAAAGACAACAAAATTGTACTGGAGTTATATGAAGGCACAAGCTATTTAAATCCCGATACTGCATTTCCTGTTACCTCCGACACACTGTATAATTTAGGATCAACTACCAAGCCATTCACTTCCACGCTGATCATGAAGCTGAAAGAGGATGGACTGCTTGATCCCCATGACAAGGTAAAAAAATTTATTCCGGAATACAAGTTTGATGATGTGTCTCTGCTGCATTTAATGCTGCACACGGCGGGTTACGGCGTGGAAACTATGCAGGAGCTGAGAGAGGAAGTTATTCGCTTTGGTATGCCTGATATTAAGGAATATTTAAATGCCATATACGAAATAGATAAGCGTGACTATCCCCTCGGAACAAAATGCATGTATTTTTCAGCAGGGTATAATATTTTGCTTGATATTATTGAAAGAGTAACCGGGATGTCAATAGAATCCTTTGCGCAGAAGGTACTCTTCGAGCCCCTGAATATGGAAAAGACAACATATGATATCCGCAGCATAGATAAGAAGTTTTATGCCTGCCCATCTTCCTACTCTGATAATAGTGAAAAAGTTCTTGAAGAATGGATGGATTACCCTCCTTTTGGTGAAGGAGGCATGATCAGCACCTGCCCTGATTTACTGAAGTTTGGAAAAATGATCTTGAATGGTGGAAGTTCAGAAGGAAAGACCATACTGAAAGAAGAGACAGCCCATTCACTGCTGACTGAATCTACAGGGGGAAGGTTTAACCATACCGGTGTATTCATGTCCAGAGGATCAGGCGAGGCATATCCGACCTGTTTCAGCGATGATTATTCGTCGCGTGCTGCGGGTCACCCCGGCTTTTGCGGCACCATGTTCTGGGTGGAACCGGAGCTTAATATGACGGCTGCCTTTCTGTCAAATTCCACTAAGGTTACAGAGGACTGGTTCGGTAATCCCGGCAACTTAGTCTGGCAGATTGCAGGAAGACTTCGCGAAATTGCGGAAGCAGCAGTTTGAGCAGTGTTCTGCTACCGCTCCTGACAGCCTAAATAGAGTGAAGCTGACGTTCAATGGCTCTCCTTATCAGCAAATCCTGTAAATAGCGTTCAAGGGACAATTCTTCGGAGAGCCTTTTTAATTCTTCATAGTATTTGCGAAGTACATCAAGTTTCCTGCAAATGATTATGTTATTCTGCATCATCCAACACTTCCCTTATTTTTCTGCCAATTTCTCTCATTTCTTCTTCAATGTACGGGCGATATTCATAATACCTCTTTATGTAGTAAAGTTGATACTTTTCAAACAGGCCAGGTTCACTTTCATACAGCACCTTTCCGTTCAGGGCAACTTCGTATCGTAAAACCGGATCAGATCTTACGAGATCTACTAAATCTATCTCACTTTTTCTGTGGTACCTTATTAAATCCTCATATAAGGCCATCTTTTCCACCGGACTTAAGGAAGTTTCAGATATATATGCTATGTCAATATCGCTGTCATCGCGATAGAATTCAGTCAGGTAACTGCCGAAATAAACCAGAAGTTTTATACTGTACTTGTCTATCATATCTTCAAGTGTGGGTACAGATACACTTCCCATTCATATCACCTCATTTGTATTATACCATAAAATGGAGAAGTCATAATATCAGAATTCTTCTTGTACAGTAACTTCCAATAATTTATAATAAAGGAAAAAGGCCAGGGGGGATTATTTTGGGGAAATGGGAAGTCATAGTAAATGATGAAAGCTATAGTATCACATTTGAGGGATGCAAAGTTTCCGGAAAAGCCAGCCTGAAAATCAATGATTCACCTGTATTATTATCTCCTACCGTAGTAAAGGGAATAGGCATTTTTTATTTATTTGAAATTGGGGACTCTGAATTTATATTGAAGCTTGATTTAAATAATCAGCCTGCGGGATTGGCCCGGGAAGGGGTTTATCTTGAGACAGGGCTTCCCATTGAAGAGGAAGCGATAACAGCTCTTCGTGAATCAATTTATGCATCTCAGTCACAGGCACAGAAAGAACGTGCCAGGATGGGCTCATTTCTTACCTTTGTCGGCCTGACTTACCTCAATTTGATACTTATTGCAGTGGATGCCAGTATATCATTCCCTTTCAGTGCATTTGTGCCTCAGATTATCATGGGGTTCGGTCTTTACGGCGAGCTGCCCATATCCCCTGCTATAATGGTATTGGCAGCTATTGCAATTGCTTCTGTATATCTTGGCCTGTATCTGCTGGCCAGAAAATGGACCTGGCCAATTCTTGTTACAATAATTCTTATCATTCTGGATACGATAGTGATTGTATTCTTTGCTGTAGACGATTTTTCATCCTATATCATCGACCTGGCCTTTCATGCCTGGGTTGTCTGGTCATTGGCAAAGCTGCTTGCTTTTCGGGCTAAAACTGCTGAACCGGTTATGGAAGCTTAACTTTTCATTATTCATTCACGAGTGCATATGATATTTTGGAAGAAAACTCCTATAAGCGAAGGGATCATAATATGGAAAAAATTATTACCGTAGCAGGCCTGAAAAAATTCTATGGCCCTGTGGAAGCAGTTAAGAATATTGACTTCTATGTGAGCAGGGGCTCTTTATTTGCCTTTTTGGGGCCCAACGGAGCGGGCAAGACCACCACTATAAATATACTGGGAACCCTGCTGAAGCCTGATGAAGGTGAGGTCATCATAGGTGGATACACCCTGGGCAGGGAGGATGATAAGATTCGTTCAATTATAGGAATGGTCTTTCAGGATCATCTCCTGGATGATGAGCTTACGGTAAGGGAAAATATGACCATCCGGGGAAGCTTCTATCATTCCGATAAAAAGAAATTGCGGGCTGCAGTGGATTATGCTGCACAGATCACCGGGGTAACTGCATACCAGAACCGTCCCTACGGAAAATTATCAGGAGGTCAGAAGAGGCGCTCGGATATTGCCCGGGCACTTGTAAACACACCGAAAATACTTTTTCTGGATGAACCTACAACAGGACTGGATCCACAGACCAGGCAGAATGTGTGGGAAGCTATAGAACAGCTGCGGAAGGAAAAGAACATGACCATCTTCCTGACCACTCATTATATGGAGGAAGCAGCCAAGGCCGACTATGTTGTAATAATCGATGATGGTCTAATTGCCGCCAAAGGCACACCTGCCCAGCTGATGGAGCAGTACAGCACCGATCACCTTATTTTACATACGGATCATACAGAGCTGGTTGTGCAAACCCTGACTGCCATGGGCAATTCCTGTGAAGTTAAGAATGATACAGTCAGAGTGCAGCTTGAATCAACCATGCAGGCATTGCCTTTACTGGAGAAGTGCAGGGATAATATACGGGGATTTCAGGTGATAGAGGGTAATATGGATGATGCCTTTATTAAGGTAACCGGTAAGGAGATAAGGGAATGAGATATTTTCTGAAGCGCAATCTGCTGATATTTTTCCGGGACAGGAGCAGTGTATTCTTCTCCTTGCTGTCCGTATTTGTAATTATCGGGCTGTATGTCCTTTTCCTGGGAGACATGCTGGTTTCGGGCATGAAAGAAGTTCCCGGTGCACGATTCCTCATGGACAGCTGGATTATGGCAGGCCTTCTGGCGGTTACACCCATAACCACATCCCTTGGTGCCATGAGCAGCATTATAGTAGACAAAAAATATGGCATGTACAAGGATTTTGCCGTTTCCCCGCTGAAAAGAAGCACTATTACAGGTGGATATGTCATCAGCGGATTTTTCATTAGTTTGATTTTAACGCTGACAACATTTGTGCTTGCTGAATTGTATATAGTTATGTACGGAGGAGAGTTTCTGACAACAAAAGCTGCATTGAAGGTTTTGGGGCTTATTCTGTTTACCACTGCCTACGCCAGTATCATGATGTTCTATCTGGTATCATGGTTTAAAAGTGTCAGTGCTTATTCGGCAGCCAGCACTATAACCGGAACCCTGATTGGATTTTTGACCGGTATTTATATTCCCATCGGAAGCCTGCCCAAAGCAGTTCAGACGGCAATTAAGCTTTTCCCTCCCTCCCACTCGGCAGTCCTGTTTCGCAGAATTATGATGGAGCAGGCAGAAAAAGTCACTTTTGCAGGTGCCCCTCCACAAATCCTGGAAGAATTCCGCCTGGAAATGGGAGTTGCTTTTAAAGCCGGGGATACTATTGTCAGCACCTATGCCAGTTTCTTGTATCTTTTGTTTTTCTTGATTTTGTTCTTTGTTTTATCACTTATTAAATTTGCCAAGAAGGAGGCATAGAATATAAATCAGCAAAAATTGCGGAGGATAAGCATATAATTGATATTCTGAACTCTGGTGCCAAATGGATCTGGGCAGCTGGGAGTAAAACCTGTGCAACCAGGTTTCCTGACCTTTACACTGGAACCGGTTACTACTGTTTTGGACAGGGCATCAGGCAGGGTACCTGCACCTTATGGCGACATAGTAGTGCAGTGGGATAAAACAGGAGGAAAATTGAATCTCCAGGCAGATTACCCTGATGAAATCAAACTTCTATAAGAAGTTTCAAGGCCTTAAAAGCATGAGGCAAAGAAGATAATACTGCAGCTGCTTGTATGATGCGTCACTGATGATGCAGTTGTTTTGTGTGTTGTCAAAACGATATCATAATACTAACAGACAGCAAAAAGCAGGGGATGGTGAATATAATTGGAAGTCAGACCTATTAAACCTGAAGAAAATATTGAGTTTTCCAAAATCCTTAATATTTCTTTTCTCTTTCCAAGAGACTATTCAGGCTATAAGGAGAACCCTGAAGAATTTCAAAAGGGTTATGAAAATGTGCGTGCGGTTTTCGATGATGCCGGAAAAATGTGTTCAGGACTGATATTGCTTCCCTACAGGGTTTATTTTGACGGAAGTTTTGTGAAAATGGGCGGGGTTGCCGGCGTCGTTACACTTCCCAGTGAAAGAAACAAGAGGTATGTTAGAAGATTGTTTGAGCATATCATGGAAGAGATGTATGATAACGAATATGTATTTTCCTATCTTTTCCCCTTTTCTTATGCGTATTATCGTAAATTCGGCTATGAACTGAATATGAGTCTTGTGGAATGCACCATACCCTTTGACGCTCTCAGCCATTTCAAACAACAGGGTAAAGTGGAATTATTTCTGCCTCAAATGGATTCATCTCAGATAAAGTCAATCTATAATCAATATATACAAGGCAGGAACCTTGCTCTGGATATGGATAGCCATTGGAGCAGGTTTCATAAGGAAGATCCCTATGCATCCAATACATACCTGTATACATGGTATGACTACGAAGGAAGAGCCAAAGGCTATCTTCAATATACAATAGACCGAAGTGACAGCAGCAGTTCAAAGCCGGATATGAGGCTTAAAGAAATTATTTGGCTGAATGGGGATGCTTTCCGTGGAATGATGGCTTTTCTAAACAGCTTTGCCTCCCAGTTCCGCAATCTCATATTCCAGGTGCCAGATTTTGAGGACATATCCCCGTTTTTCCCGGATCAGAGGATTATTCAGCAGCAAATAAAGCCCTTTGGCTCCAACAGGGTGGTAAATGTAAGGAAGGCTTTGGAACTGATGAAGACTCCGGCAGGTGCCGGAAAAGCCGTAATAGAAGTTCAGGATCCCTTTTTTCCAAGGAATACTGGAAGGTATTTGGTAGAATGGGAAAACGGCAAAAAGATGATCAGGCCAGGGCAGAATAATGAACCTGATTTGATTTGCGGAGTTAATCACTTGTCCCAATTGATAACAGGTTATAAGACGGTTTCCCGGCTGAAGGAGACCGGACATGTGGATGCAGCAGGTGAACCGGGTGTTCTCGACAGCTTGTTTCCAAAGAAAGATTTATGCATATTTGATGCCTTTTGATATGGCTGTCCCTTGGTCCTTGTCCCTGTGAGCCAAAGCATATCTATATTAATAAGCGCCGTGTAGATACCTATTTGTAATACTCTGAGGTTAACGCAGCATCATGG
>FZPS01000214.1_pt108 | contig 16519 bp, 16 predicted proteins | sample 1817821 | NCBI WGS metagenome assembly FZPS01 (sample SAMEA104158645, study PRJEB21678) | metagenome | place: Germany | collected 2015-04-21
TACGATTTTGGCTGCTATTCTTTCATTTTAACTTTACAGAGCCTATTATGCCACTTTATATGCCACTTTTTTAGTGAAACAGAGTGAAAATCAGTGAAAATAATGACATTAATTTCCATTTCAATAAAAATGTAATCATTGATATAATTGTTTCTTAACATGAAAAAACCCTGTAATCAAGCCGTTTTTCAGACCTAACTACAGGGTTTCATTTGGCAGGGGTAGAAGGACTCGAACCCTCGGCACGCGGTTTTGGAGACCGCTGCTCTACCAGCTGAGCTATACCCCTGTATAAAGAACAAGCCCGAATCCGAAAACCCGGGTCTGCCCTGTTTGTGGAACATAACAGCTTTTATACAACCCGAAAAGCTCGTATATTCCGATGGTGGGCCTTCAGGGACTCGAACCCCGGACCAACCGGTTATGAGCCGGTTGCTCTAACCAACTGAGCTAAAGGCCCGAATTTGAAGCCGTGCTTACTGGCCGGCACGGAGTTATTTTACCACAAAAAATGATAATGTCAAGACCGAGTCGCAATAGAATTAATGCCAATGAAAACTGCGGTTTTCAGAAGCGCGGCGGCTGCGAAAACTTTTCCTTGCAATTATTTTTTTGCTGTGTTAATATTGATAAGCTGAAATAAATGGCTATGATAAGCCGTTACCTAGAGTTTGCATATTAATTTGAATAATTGATATAGTAATTGGAGGGTCAGAAATGACTGGTTTAGAGATCGCGATTGGCGTCGTGCTGATAATCCTGTCTGTGGTGATTATAGCCGTCATCCTGCTTCAGGAAGGCAGACAGGCAAATCTGGGGGCAATTCAGGGCGCCAGCGAATCATTTTTGGACAGGGGCAAAGCCCGCACTCTCGACGCCATACTGTCGAAATGGACCAAGATTATAGTTTTTTCGTTCTTTATTCTGGTCTTTATCGGGATGCTGATTACCAAGTTTTTCGGAGCCTGATTGAAAATGCCCTGCTCGATTGAGCAGGGCGTTTTAACTATACGGAATATCGAAGCAATAATAAATTCTGAAAGGTGTGCGTTATGACCGACAGGTCGGATAAAGAGTTAAAAAAAAGAATAAAGCTTTTAGTGGGGAATTCCAAAAAAGGGGTAACGTCGGACAGGCTGGCTTCCCTTTTGCGGATTAAAAGGAACGAGAGAGCCTCGTTCCTGTTCACGTTGGCGGGAATGGTGCGCGAAGGGGAGATTGCGCGGAACAAAAAGGGGAAATATGTCCCTTCAAAACATAAGAGCAGAGTTGTAACTGCAAAGCTTGTCGCCGTGCAGAAAGGCTATGGGTTTGCAAAGCCGGACATCGGCAAGGGCGAACAGGATATTTTCATTCCTGGTCGGTTTTTAAAAGGCGCAGTTCCAGGGGACACGGTTCAGGTAAGGGTTGAGACAGACGGTTACAGCGGCAGGACGCACGGTGTGGTTTTGAAGGTTTTGGAAGAGAACCAAGGCCTTTACACCGGAAAAATCACTGCCGACAGCCGCGGCGACCTGTATGTCGAGCCGGACAGCTTAATCCACTACCCGATACCGGTAAAACAGGTAAAGGGGATGCGGGCAGAGCCCGGAGATAAAGTAGGTTTTGCCGTTTTTTACAACCGGTTTGGAAAGCTAACCGCGGATGTTAGAACGGTCTATGGCAGCGCTGACAGCGCAAAGGTATGCGCCGATGCGATTTTGGACGCGGCGGGGATACCGACAGGGTTTCCGAAAGCGGCGCTTGAGCTGGCACGGCAGCTTTACGACAAGGGGATTTTGCAGCAGGAGCTTGAAGGCCGCGCCGATTTGCGCTCAATGACGATATTCACGATTGACGGAGCTGACGCAAAGGACCTTGACGACGCGATATCCCTTGAGAAAACCCCGACCGGCTGGAAGCTGGGCGTTCATATAGCCGACGTGTCCCATTATGTCAGGGAGGACACCCATCTGGACATAGAAGCGCGCAGACGGGGGACTTCGGTGTATTTTGCCGACCGGGTGCTTCCGATGCTGCCGGAGGAAATCTCAAACGGGCTGTGCTCGTTAAATCCCGGCGAAGATAAGCTGGCGTTTTCTGCAATCATCAGCCTTGACAAAAACTGCAATTTCACCGGTTTGGACTTGCGCAAAACAGTGATACGCTCCTGTTTGCGCGGGGTGTATTCGGAAATAAATCAGTTGTTCGACGGCACCGCCGGTTTTGAGATAAAGAAAAAATATGAAAAGGTTTTGCCGACTCTGCTTTCAATGCGGCAGCTTGCAAAAAAACTCAGCGAAAATGCAACTCTGCGGGGCACGATGGAGCTCATCAGTTCGGAATCGGTGTTTATTCTGGATGACGGCGGCCGCGCCGTTGACATAAAAAAGCGGGTAACCGGCGAAAGCGAGGAAATGATAGAGCAGTTCATGATAGCCGCGAATGTCGCGGTTGCCGATTTTGCAAGAAGGCAGGGTATCCCGTTTATCTACCGGGTGCATGATCGGCCGAACGAGGAGAAGCTGGCAGTGCTGGGCGAAATAGCCGGGAGGCTGGGGTTTAAAACACGAGAATTTAAACTGCCTGCCGATTTGCGAGACCTGATGGAAGAAGCGCGGCAAACCCCGTATGACCGCCTGATTTCAGACAGGATACTGCGGTCAATGGCGAAAGCGCGGTACAGCGATGTCCAGACAGGGCATTTCGGGCTGTCGCTCGCTGACTACTGCCATTTCACCGCCCCGATAAGGAGATACCCCGATTTGTCGATACACCGGATACTGACAGCGCTCTTGTCAGATGTCAGTAAAGATGAGATTGCAAGGCGGTATGCGGCTTTCGCCAAGCAAGCGGCTGAACTGTCGTCCGAGTATGAAATCCGCGCGATGAACGCCGAGCGGGATTGCGAATCCTGCTATATGGCTGAATACATGCACGGCTATATCGGCGACGAGTTTGAGGGGTTAATCTCCGCGGTTTCGGAATACGGGCTGTTTGTCGAGCTGCCAAACACGGTCGAGGGGATGGTAAGGCTTGAAAGCCTGCCGGAGAATAACCTTAAATACGACGGAATTGCCTCGCTCGTCGACAGCAGGGGTCGCAAGGTTTATACGGTCGGCGACAAGATGAAAATCCGGGTTTTGGGCGCCGACGTGTCATCGGGCAGAATAGATTTTGAGACGGTTTTCTAAACCCGCCGAGGCTGCTGCTTACTAGTGTTTTTTGCACAAGATTGCGGTTTGCATAAGGGTTATTTCTGCTTTCTTTTCTATTTACCTTTAACAGGCAGTGTGTTATAATTCTAACAGGCAAAAAGGGGAAAACCCCGGACAGTCAATATTAAGGAGGATTATTAGATGTACTCTTTTCTTCCCATTCAGGACATTTTCGCAAGGGAGATTTTGGATTCCCGCGGCAATCCTACTGTTGAAGCCGAAGTTTTTGTTGAAGGCGGTTATGTCGGACGTGCGGCCGTCCCGTCAGGCGCCTCCACAGGCGCATTTGAAGCCTGTGAGCTGCGCGACGGCGACAAATCCCGCTATCTGGGCAAAGGGGTCGAGAAGGCGGTTGCCAATATAAACGACGAGATTGCGGAAGCTATTTGCGGCATGAATGTGTTTGACCAGGCCGCTATTGATAAAGCGATGATTGAGCTTGACGGAACGCCGAACAAGTCCCGCCTCGGTGCAAACGCGATTTTGGCGGTTTCCCTCGCCTGCGCAAAGGCGGCGGCGGAAGCGTTGGGTATCAGCCTGTACAGGTATATCGGCGGCTGCAACGCCAAAACACTTCCGGTGCCGATGATGAACATCATCAACGGCGGCAAGCACGCCGACAACAGCGTGAGCTGTCAGGAGTTTATGATTATGCCGGTCGGCGCCTCGTCCTTCAGGGAAGCGCTGCGGATGTGCGCCGAGGTTTTCCACAGCCTTAAAAAGGTTTTGTCCGAGCGCGGGTATTCCACCGCGGTTGGCGACGAGGGCGGGTTTGCCCCGAACCTCAAGAATGACGAGGAAGCCATTATTGTTATTCTGGAGGCTGTCGAAAGGGCGGGTTACAAACCCGGCGAAGATTTCCGCATTGCGCTTGACCCTGCGTCCACCGAAATGTATGAGGAAGCCAAGGCAAGGGGCAGGGACGGCTGCTATTATTTCTGGAAGACCGACGTAATGAAGGCCCGCGAGGAAATGGTGGACTTCTGGGCAGACTGGGTGAACAAATACCCGATTATCTCAATCGAGGACGGTATGGCCGAGGAAGACTGGGAAGGCTGGAAAATGCTCACCGAAAAGCTGGGGGACCGGGTACAGCTCGTCGGGGACGACCTGTTTGTAACCAATACCCGGAGGCTGAAAAAGGGTATTGAGACCGGGGTCGCTAACTCGATTTTAATCAAGGTCAATCAGATAGGTACTTTAACCGAAACGCTTGAAGCCATTCAGACGGCAAACCGCGCAGGGTACACCGCGGTTACTTCCCACCGCTCCGGCGAGACCGAGGACGTAACAATCGCCGATATCGCGGTCGCCACCAATTCCGGACAGATTAAAACGGGCGCCCCTTCCCGCACCGACAGGGTGGCCAAATACAACCAGCTGCTGCGGATAGAGGAGGAGCTTGGGGATATTGCCGAATACCCCGGCCTTGACGCGTGGTTTAACCTCAAAAATAAATAATCGGTTAAATATTAACCGCAAAGCCGTGTCTGAAAAAGGCACGGCTTTTTTAATGCAAAGCATTTGGCGTCGGGCGTTGAGAAAAGCTTAAATTAAGGCGCGGAATAATGCCCGGCCGCGCAGTGGGCGATATATTGGCATCCCGGAAAAATGCCGTGCGGATTTGAAATTCCGGGGAAAACAGGCGACTGCATGCTTTTTTTTTGCAGAATAATTAAAATAATCCGGTTTTTTGCCGATATATAGCTATTGGGGATAGACTATGCAAAAACAGGAAAAAAGCAGCGCCTTTACAGCCGGAAAAGGAAAAACCTGCGATTGAGATAAGAATTTCGAGGAGTATGCAATGAGATTCGTTCCGACACCCTGTTTAAGTCCGGGTATGATTGTAGGGAAAGACCTATACTGGCAGAACAGCGAGCTTTTGCTGGCGGAAGGGAATGTCCTCAGCGAAGTTCAGATTATCAGGCTAAAAATCTTAAAGTTTCAGGGTATTTACATAAACGATGAAATCTCGGGGGATATCGAGGTCAGGGATATGATTGATTCCGAGATTAGAAACAGGTTGGTAAGGTCGCTAAAGGAAATTTTCGTAAAAACGGAGAACGGGGAATTTGCGCAGAATGATCTTGTTAATTTAAAGCGGATGGTTGACGATATAATAAGTGAGATATCAACGGACACCGACATCATATACAACATGATGGACTTAAAGTTTTTCGACGACTACACTTATTACCACTGCATTAATGTGTTCATTCTGTCGCTGATTGTCGGGCTTGCGCTGAAGCTTTGCAGGGACGAGCTGTTCAGCCTCGGCATGGCGGCAATACTGCACGACATAGGCAAGATTTTTGTGCCCAAAAAGATTATCAACAAAAAGGGCAGGCTGACCGACGATGAATTCGAGGTCATTAAGGCCCATACCGAAAACGGCTGCAGGTACCTTAAAGAAAAGTGGGAAGTATCAGACGAGTCGGCGCTGGCGGTTTTGACCCATCATGAAAAAAATAACGGCACCGGCTATCCGTACAGGCTTAAAGCGGACAAGATACCCCTGTATGGGAAGATAATCGCGGTATCTGACGTGTATGACGCCCTTATATCTGACAGGCCTTACAGGAAAGCGTTTTTGCCGTCCGAAGCGATGGAATATGTCTTGGGCTGTTCGGGCAGGTGTTTTGACCCTGAAATAGTCGAAACGTTTTTCAGGCGGGTAATGCCTTTCCCGGTGGGCACCACCGTTCAGCTTAGCAACGGGATGACCGGGGTGGTGATTGAAAATCATCCCGAAAACTGCTTAAGGCCGAAAGTCAGAATAATATCAGAAGACAAAGGCGGGACGGATTGCTATGATTTATTAAACGACAAAGACCTGTTAAATGTAACAATTGTCGATTCCTTTACTACATAAGCAATATGGGGGATTGTAAATGAAAAAAGTATTGATTGTGGACGACGCGGCCTTCATGCGGATGGTAATCAGGAAACTGTTGGAGGAAAACGGCTTTGAGGTTGTCGCTGAAGCCGAAAACGGGGAGGCCGCAGTTGAAAAATATATTGCCCATAAACCGGATATTGTTACAATGGACATCACCATGCCTCAGATGTCGGGTATCGAAGCCCTGAAAGCCATCCGCGAGTACGACGACAAGGCGAAGGTTGTCATCGTATCCGCAATGGGGCAGGAAGTCATGGTCAAGGAAGCCATCCTTTACGGGGCGAAATCGTTTATCGTCAAGCCGTATAAAGAAGAGCAGGTAATCGAGACTTTACGAAGGGTTGCGGAATCGGATTGAGAGCATTGTGTAATGATATGGAAGGAGGTCTTTCCTTGTCAAGTCAATACACAAATGATTCGTTCACCGATATTTTCATTTACGAGACATCGCAGAATATCCAGCTTCTGGAGCAGATTGCTCTGTCGTGCGAGACCGGCGGGTTTACCGAAGACAGCCTTAACGAAATCTTCAGGCTTGTCCATACCATCAAGGGTTCGGCCTCGATGATGCTTTACAGCAACATTTCAAACGTGTCCCACAAGCTGGAGGACCTTTTCTTTTTCCTGAGAGAGCGCCCCGATATCAAATATGACAACGAGGAGCTTTCTGAAATCGTGCTTTGCGTGATTGATTTTATAAAAACGGAGCTCGAAAAGGTAAAAGCGGGAAACAAGCCGGACGGGAATCCGGATAAAACAGCCGAAGACATCCACCTTTTTTTGTCAAGGCTCAAGGGGGAGAACGGGGGAAAAGGCTGCCAGAATAACCAGAACAAAACAAAACGCAAATTAAAATCATACAGGGCGGTCGTTTTTTTTGAAGACGGGTGTCAGATGGAGAATATCCGCGCGTTTGAGATTGTCCACAGGCTCGGCGGCATAGCCTCTGATATCGTCCACTACCCTCAATCGCTGGTTGAGGATGAAAAGTCGGCCGAAATCATTGCGGAAAACGGGTTTGAAATCGAGTTTAAGTCAGAGAACAGCCGCCGGCAAATCCGGACGCTTTTTGAAAAAACGCCGTTATTGAAGGAATACACTCTGGAGGAACTGCAACAGGAGCAAAACCCCGCGGGGGATTGCCGGCAGGCAGAACAAAAAGCGGATGCGGAATTAAAATCAAAGCAGGGCAGCATTATCAGTGTGAATATTGAAAAGCTGGACAAGCTGCTCAACCTTGCGGGCGAGCTGGTTACAGCCGAAGCCATGCTGATAAGCAGCGCTGAATTGTCGGGGCTTGAACTGCCAAATTTTAATAAAACCGCTCAGCATCTGGGTCGGATAATTGACGAGCTTCAGGATGTAATCATGTCCACAAGGCTGGTTCCCCTGACCGCGACATTCCAGATGATGAACAGGATTGTCCACGACATGAACAAAAAACTGAACAAGAAATCCCGGCTGGTTATAATCGGGCAGGATACCGAAGTGGACAAGAAAGTAATCGAACATATCTCCGACCCGCTGGTACACCTTATCAGGAATTCGGTTGACCACGGCATTGAGTCGCCCGAAACAAGGGTTAAAAAGGGAAAGCCGGAGGTAGGCACCATTACCCTTGAAGCAAAAAACGAGGGGAACTATGTGGTCATCAGCATAGCGGACGACGGCAGGGGCTTTAACAAACAAAGCATTTTGGAACAGGCGAAAAAGAAAAATCTGCTGTTCAAACCCGAAAAGGAAATGACCGACAGCGAAATCTATTCGCTTGTATTCCTGCCGGGCTTTTCCACAAAAAACAGGGTTTCGGAATACTCCGGCAGGGGTGTCGGGATGGATATTGTAATCAACAACATTCAGGCAATCGGCGGCTCAATCAGCCTTGAGAGCGAAGTGGACGTCGGTTCTACAATCTCCATCAAAATCCCGCTCACCCTTGCGATTATCAACGGTATGAACGTCAGGGTCGGAAGTTCAATCTATTCGATACCGATGAACAATATCAGAGAATCTTTCAGGCCGGACAAATCGGACATTATTAAAGATTTTGACGGCAACGAAATGGTTATTATCAGGGGAAACTGCTATCCGATATACCGGCTTCACGAAAGGTTCGGCGTCAAAACCGATATCACCGATTTTGAGGACGGTATATTTGTGATTGTGGAGCACGACAGCAACCCGATTTGCCTGTTTGTGGACGAACTGCTCGGCCAGCAGCCGGTTGTGGTCAAGGTGCTGCCGAATTACATATTAAAGCGCGAGAAAGCCGACTGTTTTTCTGGCTGTACCCTGCTTGGCGACGGCAGCATAAGCCTTATTCTGAATGTCGGCAGTCTGGCGAGGTATAGAAAATCTTCATGATCCGTTTTGGTAAAACAGGAGGATGCAGATATGAAACTGAATATGAAACCAAAAAACTTTACTCTGGGAGCGAAACTGGTTGCGGGTTCGGCCGCAATCCTGCTTTTGTCCACAAGCATTATAAGCATTCTGGTCTATTTGTCGGCGCGCAATTCTCTTAAAAGCAGTATCACCGCCGACCTCAACACCCGCGCCACTGACGTTGCGCAGGCGATATCAAACAAAATAGATTTGCTTAAACTGCAGGCCGAGGATATCGCGGAAAACCAAAACATCAAGATGATGAACTGGATTGGATGGTCAGAGCTGAAGCCGGTATTGAGCGCGGCTAAGGAGAGATTTGGATTTGCAACCCTCGGAATTTCGGATTTAAACGGGAACATTCAGCTGGTTGACGGCAGCACGGCCGAAATCAACAGGTATGACTTCTTCGAGCAAACGATAGAAGGGGAGGGCTTGTTTTTCGACACTCCGGTCGAATTTATGAAAAGACGTGTTTTCGCGGTTACGGCGCCGGTATATGAAGGCGACAGTGTCATTGGCGCAGTCGTCGCGTTTCACTATGACAACGTACTAAGCAACATGATAAAGGAAGTTAAGGCGGTGAAAAGCGGGTACGCGTATATCATCAACAAGTCCGGTACCACTGTCGCGCACCCGCAGCAGAAAAAGGTGTCAGGCCTTGAAAATGTTATCGAAAACTCAAAGGAAGACACCGGATTAACGGAACTGGCCGAGATACACAAGAAAATGATTGACGGCAACTCCGGCTTCGGCGAGTACACATATAAAGGCGTTACAAACCACATAGTGTATGCGCCGGTTAAAGGGACAGGTCTGTCATTGGCTATCGCTGTCCCAAAATCTGAGCTGTTTTCAATCGCGAACATGCTGCTTGGCAGAGTAGTTATTACCGCTGTGGTGATGCTGGCAGCGGCGGTCGTAATAATCTATTTCTTCACAAGGCTGGTTGTTGCTAAGCCGGTAGACAAACTGGTTGCAGTCGCGGAATCCATTGCCAAAGGCAATCTTGACGTTTCATCCGCGTATACCGAAGGCGCAAGGGACGAAATCCTAAGGCTGGAAAACGCGATGACAGTAATGGCGTATGAATTGAATAACCTGATATCCGAAATAAACAGTACTTCGCAGCAGGTTTCGATTGGTTCAAGGCAGCTGTCTGATTCAAGCATGGCGCTATCCCAGGGCGCGAGCGAACAGGCGAGCACTATTGAGGAACTGATGGCCTCGATTGAGGAGATTTCATCGAGGATAAAGCTGAACGCCGAAAACGCTAAGAAAGCCAATGAGCTCACAATAGGGTCGAGGGCGAACGCTTCCGATGGCAAGCAGGACATGGTGCAAATGCTGCAGGCGATGGAGGAAATTGACCAGTCTTCAAACAGCATTTCAAAAATCATCAAGGTGATTGACGACATCGCGTTCCAGACAAATATTCTGGCACTGAATGCCGCGGTTGAGGCGGCAAGGGCCGGGCAGCACGGCAGGGGGTTTGCGGTGGTCGCCGAGGAAGTACGAAATCTTGCGGTCAGGTCCGCGAACGCGGCAAAGGAAACCACCGACATGATAGAGAGCTCGATTAAAAAAGTAGAGGCCGGCATAAAAATTGCACAGAAAACGTCCGGCTCCCTCAACAAAATAGTTGACGATATCACCGGTATCGCGGACCTGGTGGGGGAAATCTCTGTATCCTCCGAGGAGCAGTCCTCCGCCATAACCCAGATTAATCAGGGGATTATGCAGGTCTCCCATGTTGTGCAGGTGAATTCTGCAACATCCGAGGAAAGCGCGGCCGCAAGCGAGGAGCTTGCGGGGCAGGCGGAGCTGCTCAAGCAGCTTGTCAGCAAGTTCAAGCTAAAAACCGACAGGCCGCATAGCTATATAACGATAGCGGATGAAATTCCCGATTACAGCGAAACCGAAACTGCCGAAGATGAGGATATTAAACCCGATTACAGCGAAGAAGATGAAAACCCCGAACTTATGGAATTGAGCGACAAGGACTTTGCGGAATTCTGATAGCCTGACATGTCGTTTAAGGGAGGGCGGTTAAATGAGCGAATTTTTAGCGCTGGAACAGATTGTCGATGATGACCCGCAGGACGTCAGGTACCTTACCTTCAGTCTGGATTCCGAATGCTACGGCATAGAAATAAAGTATGTTACCGAGATAATCGGGATACAGCCGATAACCGAGGTACCCGAAATGCCGGAGTATATCAAAGGAATTATAAACTTAAGGGGCAGAATTATCCCGATTATGGATGTCAGGCTCCGTTTCAAAAAACCGTTCAGGGAATATGACGAGCGCACCTGCATTATTGTAATTGAGATACGCGACATCGTTCTGGGACTGATTGTTGACAGGGTGTCGGAGGTTTTGACAATACCCGGCCAGAATATCGCGCCTGCCCCCGACATAACAAGGGCTGCCGGCAGCGGCAGGTTTGTAACGGGTATCGGCAGGTTCGGGGAGGATATCAAAATACTTCTCGACAGCGAATTGTTTTTGAAAGACGATGACATTGAGGCACTTGAAAACCTTGAGGAGAGTTAAATGCATTGTCATTGGAAACTGAACCTGTGCGGGCGGTCTGCAGCCGCTAATCCGATCAGCTGGTGGTACTACGCTATGATATCCATTACAGAAAAGGAATTCACGCAGCTTTCCAGAATGATTGAAAAAAGCTTTGGCATATACTTGAAAATCGAGAAAAAATCCCTTGTGATGAGCAGGCTGCAGAATATCCTGCTGGAAAAGGGGTTTAAAAGCTATTCGCAGTATTACCAATACCTGATAAACGACAAAACGGGCGCCGCGCAGGTCGAGCTTGTGAACAGGATAACCACCAACCACACTTTTTTCCTAAGGGAAAAGGAGCATTTTGATTATTTTTCCGGCACCGTGCTGCCCTACCTTAAAAGAAGCGCAAAGGGCGGCACGGTAAGAATCTGGAGCGCGGGATGTTCCACCGGCGAAGAGCCCTATACTCTGGCGATGGTGATAAAGGATTATCTCAAAGAGGGCGGGCTAAATTACAGAATACTTGCGACCGATATTTCGAAAAAAGCCTTAAGCAAGGCGGTTCTCGGCGTATACCCGGATGAGAGCATATCAAACATACCTCTTATGTGGAAAATGAATTACTTTACCAAAACCGCCGAGGGACTGTATAAAGTCAGCGACGAGATAAAATCCGCAGTGCTGTTCAGAAGGCTTAATCTGATGGACGAATTTCCGTTCAAAAGGAAATTCCACACCGTTTTTTGCAGGAATGTAATGATTTACTTCAGAAGCGACACAAGGGCGAGACTGTTGAAGAAGATTTATGATGTGCTGGAAGACGGCGGATACCTGTTTATCGGCAAATCGGAGTCCATCCTTAAAAACGAAACAGGTTTTAAGTATGTTTTGCCCTCGGTGTACAGAAAAGACTAGCTTGCCGAACGGAGGTTGCCGATGGACTGCAGTTAATTCCGATACCGATTTTACACCTACATACATCAGGGGGATAAAACATGCACGACTACACAAGTCTAGGAGAGTTTCAGAAAGACATGATAAGGGAGCTAGGCAACATAGGAGCCGGCAATGCGGCCACAGCCCTCGGCAAACTTCTGAACGACAGGATTGAAATTACTGTGCCGGCGCTCAAATTCATTGAGATAAACGAGATTTCCGGTATACTCGGCGTGCCGGAGAATGAAGTCGCAGGGATAATTTTAAGAATGTCAGAGGATATCGACGGGCTGCTGGTATATTTGATGGACTGCGATTTTATAAATCATTTGCTGGGCTGTCTGATTAGCGAAGATGCCAAAGACATCCGCAGCATTTCCGAGCTTGGGCTGTCAGCGTTAAAGGAAGTTTCAAACATATTATCGGGCAGTTTTGTGAACGCCCTGTGCTCGTTTACCGGCTTAAAGATAAGGCTTTCTCTGCCTGAAATCGCAATTGACATGGTCGGGGCAATCCTCAACTTTCCCGCATCGTTTGCGGGCGAAATGAGCGACCAGCTGCTGCTGGTGGAGGTGGAATTCATTTTAAGCGGCGACTCGGTACAAAGCCACCTGCTGCTGATACCTGACATACGCTCGCTTAACAAGATTATTGAGCGGCTGGGTGTTGGCTAATGGCAAAATGGCTGGTTGTAGGTATTTCCGACCAAAAAATCGCGTTCAGCCCCGACAAGCTGGTATCCTACGCGCTCGGCTCCTGCGTCGGAGTCTGCATTTACGACAGAAAGCTGCGGGTCGCGGGGCTTGCCCATATTCTGCTTCCGAATTCAAAGGAGAGTTTGCACTGCCCGGTGAACGCCTGCAAATACGCCGATACCGCGATTGAAAAGCTTGTGGCGGGTATGGAGGCGGCGGGCTGCCGGCGACAGAGGCTGACGGCAAAGATTTCCGGCGGCGCCAATATGTTCGATATCCCCGGGCCAAGTATCGGAGAAAAGAATGTCGAGGCTGTAAAGCTCAGGCTGTTGAGCCTGAAAATTGACATTGTAGCCGAGGATGTAGGCGGAAACCACGGCAGAACCCTGATATTTGACTCGGTCAGCGGCAAGCTGGAGATAAAATCCCTGTTTCACGGCAACAAAATAATATAATTCCAATACAGTTCACTTAAGATTTTTGTGGTTTTGCCGATATTCTTAATGGACAGGCAAGAGTCAGGCTTTACCTTTTACCTTTGAGAAAGGAAACAGGTTCTTTATGATAGAGCTTACCGACCTTTCAGACAGGAGTTTTGTATTAAACAGCGAGCTTATCGAGAGCATTACCTCAATTCCCGAAACAAAAATCTCCTTGACAAACGGTAATTACTACCTGGTCAAGGAAACTCCGTCTGAAATAATTGAGAAGGTTGTGAGATACAAGAAAAGCCTGAAATACAAAGGCTCGTAGCCACAGGATTGTCTAAGGAGGCCTTCTTTTGGATTTGACGCTTGTTATAGGGATAGTGGCGGGAATATGTCTAATTATCTGGGGAATATTCGATGGCGGAAACTTGGGAGAATATTATAGTTTTGCAAGTATTCTTATTACGTTTGGCGGCACCTTTTCCGCGACTTTCGCTTCATTCCCGTTCAAGAATTTTAAGGATATCGGCAAACACATATTTATAGCGTTAAAAAAACCAAAGCACGACCACAATTACTACATAAACCTTATTCTGGAGCTTGCGGTCGAGGCGAGAAGGAACGGTATCCTCTCCCTTGAGGAAAAGGCAATGGAGATTAAGGACAAGTTCCTGTCAGACTGCATCATGCTGATAGTGGACGCGTTGCCCGCCGACAGGACAAAAGAGCTGATACAGACCAAAATCGACAATATAGAGACAAGGCATGCGGCGGTCTGGAAAATGTATGAAAAAGCCGCCACCTATGCGCCGGCATTCGGTATGATCGGAACTCTTATCGGGCTTATAAACATGCTTGCGAACATCGACATGGACGCGCAAACGGGTTCCGCCTCGCTGACAAAGGGAATGGCGACGGCGCTGCTCACCACACTGTACGGCTCTCTGCTCTCAAACCTTGTTTTTATGCCGATTTCAAACAAGCTCCGCTCCCGCAATGACGAGGAGGTTTTATCAAAGCTGATTATCGCAGAGGGGGTACTCGCCATTCAGGCGGGCGACAATCCGAGGTTTATTGAGCAAAAGCTCCACGCCTTTTTGGATAACTACCAGAGAAACAAGAAGACCAGAAAGAAGACCAGAAAGAAAGAAAAGAAAACCGCGGTTTCACAGATAAACTGATAAGGGGCGGTGCTCTGTGTGGCGTAAAAGGCGTGATTCGTCATCCGATTACAATTGGCTTGATACATACGCGGATATGGTAACCCTTCTGCTGACATTTTTTGTCCTGCTGTATTCGATGTCCACAATTGACGCGAAAAAGTGGAGTATTCTTGCGACGGCTTTAAGGGGCAACAGACATATTGTTGTTGAGGAAATCCCAAAAGATGATGAAGTAGCCGGCATTGAAGACGGGCAGGATTTCCCGCCGCAGGTGGATGTTGACGAGGACAGAAAGGTTACCGAGGTTAAGGACTTTGACGATTTGTATTATTATCTCAAGCAGTATTTTCAAGGAAACCCCAATTACCGGTCAAGAGTGGAGTTGCACAAGGGCGACGGGTACACGTTCATCACTTTCCAAAACAACATATTCTTCGACGGCGACAGCGCGGTGCTAAGGCCGGAAGCGATTGAAATACTGGATTTCCTTTCTGACGGGCTGAAAAACATACCAAACGAAATCGGGGAAATCAGGGCTTACGGCCATACCGCAAGGGCGCGCGGCGCCAATCAGCCGAATACCGTCGAAGGGGACAGAATCCTGTCCAGCATGAGGGCAAACAACGTAATTATTCATATCCAGAAAAAGAATATTATCGAGCCAAAAAAAATGGTCGCCGAAGGGTACGGCGAGCACCGGCCGATTGTCCCGCACGACGGTAGCGAAGAAACCAGAATAAAAAACCGAAGAGTGGAAATCTATATCGCAAAAGCGGACAAGTCCAATCTCACTCTTGACAAGATATACGAAGAGATTAATAGGAAAAAAATGCCCGCCGAACACAGTTAGCTTTTCTCCTTTCTATCTCCTTTCTATATAAAAGCGGCAATGCCTGCCGGCTTTACAGCCGGCAGGCATTGCCGTTGAAGAAGGTTTTTATTGCATCGTTGTGGTCGTGTTTTCAGAGGTTGCGCCGGTTTGCCCGGAGAATGCCTGCGGGTACAAGGTTTTTGCGATTATCTCCGCGGCCTCAATCATTCTAAACCCCTGGCTTTCAATGTATTCCGCTTCAATCTCAAAAATCCTGTTGTTTTTTACTGCCGGGCTGTTTTTCAGTCCGTCTATGCTCCTGACCTTTTCGGCCAGCGACTTTGGACAGAAAATGTATTCCGGCTGGCTTAAGGTTGTATTGTCGGCTTTCCAGCCAGTCAGGCTTTCTGCGACATTTACCGCTCCCGCCGAGGCAATTATATGGTCAATCACCGAGTCGCCGGTGGCCACATGCCCGGACAAATCCGCGACATAAACCGCTTTGAACTGCGGCTCGCCGCCGCTGTGGGACAAAACCGTCCGATTAATTCTATCGAGCTTGTCGTTGACGAAATCCATGTGGGTCAGCCCTTTTATAATCCCCGCATTGGCGCCTAAAAACATTCTGCCGACCGCGAGATAGAGGTTTGAAAGCTCTTTAAAGTTTTGCGCCGCGGGGATAACCACAACCGGAATGTTGTTTTTATCAAGAATTTCCTTAACAGAGTCGGACTGCTCCTTTTGGGTCAGCAATAAATCCGGCTTGGCGCTGATTATCACGTCCATGTCGGGCAGCACCACGCTACCGGCAGAGGGCAGAACTGCGATTGTTTCGGGATAGTTACATTCCTCCGACCGCACCACCACTGAAGAGCCAAAACCCATGTCCGAGATTATTTCGGCAAGGGAGGGAGAAAGCACCGCTATTCTTGAGGGGGGAGCGGTGATTTCTACGCCGTTCACAACGACGGGGAACCCCGTGTCGCTTAATGCTTCGGATTTGGACGAAGATTTTGAGCAGCCGGACAGCATAATTAAAATCAGGGTTACAGCCGCCGCAAATAACCTTTTTTTCATCTTCTTCTCCTCCTCTCTCAACCCTATAATTGGCAATCATACCGAGAATATGCGGTTGCCGCCTGACGGGCGCCGGGGCCTAAACCTTTTCTCCTCTTGACAGGCGCGCCCGCAAGTTTTGAATAAACTGCTTTGCGTAGCGCGGGGAGCGCGCGCCGCGTTCAACAGCCCATCTTTCGGCTAATGCCAGCAGTTTTTCCCGTTCGATATCAATGTTGTAGTCGTCCGCAATTTTTAATACAATGTCAAGGAAACGCTGTTTGTCGGGCAGCAGGTATGTTACAACCAGCCCGAACCTGTCGGACAGCGAGACTGACTCCTGAATGGTGTCGGCGTGATGTATCTCATCGCCGACGCGGTCGCTGAAGCTCTCCTTTAAAAGATGACGCCTGTTGGAAGTC
>FZPS01000004.1_pt282 | contig 16509 bp, 11 predicted proteins | sample 1817821 | NCBI WGS metagenome assembly FZPS01 (sample SAMEA104158645, study PRJEB21678) | metagenome | place: Germany | collected 2015-04-21
CATTTAAGGCTTCTTGATAGGCTTCAATCGCCTTCATCCAAGCAGCATCTTCTTGGTACTGCTGTCCGCGCGTATAAAAATCAAGAGCGGTTTGAGCAAAGAGAAAAGAGAGAGAGAAAAAACAAAAGATTAAAAATCGTTTTTTCATTCAAGGTCCTTACCTTTTTTTATAATTTTTATAAGATTTATTTTATGTCCTTCCATATCTTGCACAATAAAATCGTATTCACTCGAAGAAACTTTTTCATATTTTACCGGGATTTTGCCAAATAAGTCAAAAACATAGCCACCCAAGGTATCGAACTCTTCGTTTGAAAAATCTGAACCTATAGCTTCATTTAGATCTTCGATGTTTACTCGAGCATCACAGAGCCATATCCCCTCACCCAAGCTTAAAATATCTTCGCCCTCGTTGTCAAATTCATCTTGAATGTCGCCAACTATTTCTTCTATAACATCTTCCATACAAATAATACCGGAAACACCACCGTATTCATCGATAGCTATGGCAATATGCACATGTCGCCTTTTAAATTCTCTCAAAAGTGTATCGAGGCGCTTTGATTCAGGAACAAAGAACGCCTTTCGTATAATTTGATTCAAGTCGATAGGTTCTTTTTTTAATAAAACCTTGATTAAGTCCTTCACGTAAAGAACGCCCTCCACATTATCGATTGAATCGCTGTACACGGGAAAACGTGAGTGCCCACTTTCAGCGACAATTTCTAAAAGCTCTTCTTCAGAAGAGTTCAATGGGACAAAGTCTACATCTATGCGTGGTATCATTGCCTCTTTCACAGAGGTTTGAGAAAGATCTTCGATGCCACGAATCATATATCGTTTCTCTTCATTCAATAATTCACGGGTAATAGTGTCAGTTTCAGGACTGCTTTGCGAGCCAGGCTCCTTTTCAGCTTTTTTTAACAATAATTTCTTTATAAATCTCATGCAATATCCTCAATAATTTTTATAGTATAGGTTGAAAGGAGCTTTTCTTGCAAAACAAGCATAGCGTTTTGTGCTTCCTTTCCAGCTTGTATATGATCTTCTCCATGGTCATAGCCATCTAAGTGTAAAATCCCATGAATAAGTAAGCGTTTTAGTTCTTCATCTTCAGATATATCATAATTTACGGCATTTGATTGAAGCATTTCCACAGAAATAATTATGTCACCAGCAATAAACCATGACTCACCGTCTTCATCGACATATTCATCGCCCTGTTCAAAGGAGAGAATATCAGTCGGTCCATCTTTCCCTCGGTATTCCTTATTCAGTTTTGAAATAAAGTCATTTGAGCAAAAAAGGATGGACAATTCCCAATTTTCTAAGGCTAAGTCATCTAAAACGGCCGAAACGAAGGGGCTTATTTTATCAAGCCAAACTGGCTTTGGAAAAGATTCTTCTACATCTACTATAATTCTTTTTTTCATTTTTCCTTAACTTCTTTGTTTGATTTTTTTAGAACGACAGAATGAGCGTTCTGCGTTTTATGTTTTATATCTTTTTTATCTGATTTTTTTCTACCTGCTTCCTTTTTCTTTTCCCCTGTTTCTGCCTCGTCTGGGTCTTTTTGATTTGGGTATTCGATACGTGAATGATAGTAACCTGCTAAAATAGTAACAAAGGCCCTTTGTATGCTCGAAAGTTCTTTAAAAGTAAGCCCAGAATTATCAAGCTGTCCCAATTCAACCTTTGTCATCACCAGTTGTTTAATAAACTTTTCAAGTCGTGAAACAGAAGGTTTATCGAGTGTACGGCAGGCGGCCTCAACAGTGTCGGCAAGCATGACAACAGCAGATTCCTTCGACTGCGGGGGAGTACCAATATACGAAAATTCCTCTGCGCTTACCTGTGGGTCCTGTTTTTTTGCCTCGGCATAAAAGTATGAAATAAGGCTATTTCCGTGGTGTTCTTCGATTATAGCCAAAACTTCCTTTGGAAGCCGCAATTGCGTTGCCTTTTCTAAACCTCTTTTTACATGCCTGCGAATAACAGAAACAGAAAGTCGCGGGTTTAATTCTTCGTGTTTATTGTTTCCCATTTGATTTTCAACAAAATACTCAGGTTGTTCGATTTTACCCAAATCATGATAATAGGCTCCAACACGTGCGAGTAAGGCATTTGCACCTATTTCATGACAAGCGCTTTCAGCGAGGGTTGCAACCATCATTGAGTGATTATATGTCCCCGGGGCGACAATGAGCATTTTTTTCATAACTGGATTATTTAAGTCAGATAAATCCATGAGGCGAAAAACAGATGCTGTATTGAGTAGGGATTCTAAAGGAGTCAATAAGCCGAGAGCTAAGATACCTGAAACAAAGCCGTTAAAAACATTTCCAAAGATAATGCTCAGGCTAAAAGTTTGTGGGTTATTAAAAATTATTTTTATACAGAGCAAAAAGATAGCGTTAAATATGCCCAATAAAACAGATGCAAAAATCATATCTATACGTTTTTCTATTCTACGTACAATGCGTATTGCGGTAATAGAAGAGGCAACTAAAAAAAATGCAGGGATAGGATCAAAGTTTGTAATAAAAAGCACAGAAAAAGCAAGTAAAAAAACAAAGAAGATAGCATTTTGCTGGCCGAACAGTACCGTCAAAAGCATCACCGACAATGAAGCAGGTATGAGTATGGGAAGCGCAAAAGAGGTATCAAAAAAAGCCATTTTCGACGCAATTACTGTTATGAGTTGTACTAAAACAAAGAGAACAGCTAAAAAAACCTGCTCCTTTGTATCCATTTTTTTGCCACAAATTTTGCTTGAAAATAAAAAAATCGCAAGTGCTGCAAGAAGTACATAAAAAATAAGAGCATTTGCAAATGCCCTGTAGTCAATATATGTAGGAGAAGCAGCAAGTTTTTGCAATTTTTCATAGCCTTCCTCAGTTATAGGAAAGCCTTTTTTTATAATTTTTTCATTTTTTTCTACAGTGATTGGGTGTTCAATTGTGGGACCGATATTTTTTGAGGAGGTAATTGTTCTATCTGAAATTTGCCCGAGTTCGAACTCTTGTAGCTGAAAACTAACAATCGTTTCTTTGCTTGCAACATCAAAAAAAGCAATAGCAAGAACAGCAAGAAAACTAAGGGCTATAATCATAAAAGAAGTGGTATTTTGCTTTGCGTGCTGCCGAAAAGTTTTCCAAAAATGAGAGAAGGAGGAATTTTCTTCCAAAGTAATATTGTTGTGAATTGTTTTTTTATTCATTAGTAGCCATAATTGTACCTTCTCTATTGTCTTTTCGTCAAGGGTTTAACTGGAATGTTCCGTATTCATCGACAATTTCTGTTTTTAAGCTCTTTAAAGGATTCCATACAACCGATAAGGAAAAATAAGGAGAAAAATCATAATAATAGGGACTTGTTTTTGTAATGAGACGCGGTGAAAAACTAAATTCTGACTTCAAAGTCCAGTCGTGTAAATCGTGTTCTATCTTGAGAGAAAGTTTTTGCAACTTAAAAGCGGATTCTCTACGATTTTGCTCGTTTATAAAATCAAAAGATTTAAGTAAATCAATAAAAATATTTGTTTCCCCAGGTACTTTAAAATCATAATCATAGAAGTTTTGGAAATACCGAAACACAAGATTATTTTTCGATTCTGATGAAAAGGTAATTTTTAAAAAATTATAAATTGAAAAACTTAAAGAGGGAGAAAAGTTAAAATAGGAGTTTGTTGGTCGCACTAAATCCATAGTAAAACTTGTTGAAAGCCCTGGATTTATACTAATTCTATTTTTCCAAAAAGACCATGAAAGATTTGTCTTTGAAAAAGAAAAACGTAAATCAAAGGGAATAAAATCTTTTTCATCGGTTGAAAGCCAGCCATTCTCGGTTAATTTGTACAAATTCGTGTAAAGCATTGAATATCTCATGGAAAAACTTGCATAGGAAAGGCCTGTATAAAAAGAAGTAGAACGCTTTTCTTCAATATCATATTTATAGTTTTGATCGAGTGTTACAGAATTATTAAATACTTTTAATTGTGCTGTTTGAAAAAAAGGATCAAATCGATATTCTTCAGTTTTCAAATCTTTTTTTATACTTGTTTCAAAGCTTGTTGTAAGCAAGGGAAAAACAAGACTGAGCTTTGTCCCGTAACTTTCAGTTGTAGGAGGAAGGGAAAGTGAAAAGGAGAGTTTCTGTGCAAATATGCCTTCATCTAAGGATAATAAAAAGGCAAGATTGTGAACCCGTATACTTTCTTTATCCCACTCAGGATAGATATATGACCAAAGAGGCTCCTCTAGGGTACCAGTAAATTCTTTTTTTAATAAGCGAATATCTAAATTCCAAGTAAGCGAAGTGTTCTTAAAGACAGCATGAGAAAGGAAGGGATTTACACTCAAACTATTTTTATTTGTTATATCAAATTTATTTTCAGCAAGATCGTTCAGTTTTATTTTATCAATATCGACTTGATTCGTATAATATTCTTCTGAGATAAAGGGATGGTCTTGTATTTGTGGGATAAAAGAAAAGGTATTATTCATTTGAAAAATTGCATTTATAAAGGTCGCCTTACTCCTTAGATTAAGTGGGCTGCGAAGTTGAAAATAAGTTGATTGAAGATTTGAAAAAGATGCTGTCATATCTTCAGGGGTATTTATTTCAGAGCTATTTAAAAGCACCAGTGTTTTCAAAGAACTTGAAAGGTCATAGCTTAAAGAATATGAAAAAAGAGTAAAGGCCGATTTTGTCAGCTTCGTAGGGTTTAATTTTACGGCAGTCAGTTCTTTTGCTACCTCATCCAAATCTTCGCTAACAACTTGATTCATTATCTCTTGATTTTTGTAGTCTTCAGAAAGGCTCTCTTTATTTTCTATTTCTATCTCATTTTTATCTGCCTCTTGTTTTTTTTCTTCGGAAAAATCCTCAGCTTTTGGAGCAAAGAGAAAAATATCTTCTATATCCTGCTTTGTGTTTTTTATTTTTTGTGCAAAAGGATAAGAAAACAAAGTTCCAGATAGCTTCATATTTGCATCTACCGGTTTTATTTGTGATGGAATATAAAACTGCCGGTTTATATCGTGGATAAACTCTAAACTTGTTTTTTTCGCATGTTGCTTAGTGATAAAATCGACTGAAAAACTAAGATTTGAGAGCGAAAATGTATTTATATAGGGCTTAATAAAATCAATCTTGGGGCTGTAGCTGAGATTAAGGTTCCAATTAAAACTTGAAAGTGCAACCGGGTTCGCTTGTAAGCTTGGTGCAGTCATCAATGTATTGTTTAAAAAATAATTTATCCAATCCATATCTTCGCTTCGATTATGAAAATCTGCATTAAAATAGGGGTCAGAATAAAAGGGAAGAGAGAGAGAAAATGAAAAAGAAGGCTTTGAAAGGGAAAGAGAAAATTCTTCGTAAAATCGAAAAGGAAGGACCGTTCCAAATAAAAAACTCTGGTCCCAAACTCTTTCTCCTGTTGTAGGATTGATAGTCGGCACAGGACTATTGGGAAAAAAGCTCCGTGAAAAACCCAAACCAAAACCAAAGTCAATTTTCTTGACAAGCTGGTTTGGAGAAAAATAGCCTTTTATTCCAAGATATGCACCGAGGTCCGAATAATAATCAGCCATAAATTTCAGATAATCACTCGAAACATCCTTTGCATCCGTTTCAAGGTTGTGTAAAAACAATCCTCTTCTTTCCTGTTCCTTTAAAGTTGTCGGTTTTAAAAAGTTAAATAATTCTTCTATTGTTTCAGTACTTTGCGTTTTATCTGTCTTATCAGCCTGTTTTTTTACTTCTAGGTTTTTCCTACCAACAAAATACGTTGTTGTTTGTAAAAAATAACCTTCTCGCTCAGAATAACCAAAAACAGGATTGAAGATAAGTTCATCCTTTGGATAATAAAAAAATGGAAAATAAAAGAGCGGCACATTTCCCACATACAAAAGGGCGTTAAAAAAAGCAAATTCATTTCCCGGTAAAAGCCAAATTTTCGACGCCTTTAATTGCCAATGTGGTTCTTCTTCATCACTACAAAAGGTAAGTTTTCCTTTATCAAAGGCAATAGTCGAAGCCTTATCTTTCGCAAGCAAATCCGCATAGACAATGAGTTTTGAACCTTCAGGCAATTGCAAGGCAGAGAGTTTTTCTTGCGCAACACGTACATCGTCAAAAACTCCTTCTAGAGAATCAATATTAAATAAAATTGCATCGGCATCGATACGCTCTGCGGGCTGGGAAGCGGTCGTTTTTTCCAAAACAACCGCTCCTTCTGCATACAGCATGTTTTGTTTGCGATTAAAACGCACGAGGGATGCAGAAATTTTTGTTTTATCTGTTCCACTTTCAACAGATAATAAAACATTGCCCTTAAAGACAATGGTTTCTTCACCTGTTTTTTCGTCCTTCAAGTACTCGGTTTTTTCTGCCTTTTCTATCGTAACAGTACTCGTCTTTTGTTTTGCATCCTCTTGCGGAAAAGCAAAAAAAATAAAACCAAGAGTACAAACAATAAAAAAAAGGCTTTTTTTCATTATTTTCCAATCCGATTGAGTGCTTTAAGATGCTCTTTTATAAAAAATCCCGTATGTGATTTTTCACAGGCGGCAACAGCTTCTGGTGTTCCGACAGTGATTACTTCTCCGCCTCGAAAACCACCTTCAGGACCCAGGTCAATAATATGGTCAGCCTGTAAAATAACATCGAGGTTATGCTCGATCATAACAACGGTATTGCCCGTATCTACAAGCCGTTGAATAACCTCCATAAGTTGCTTCACATCTGCAAAATGTAAACCAGTTGTTGGCTCATCTAAAATATAGAGCGTCTTTCCAGTCGAACGTTTTGAAAGCTCGTTTGCAAGTTTTACCCTCTGCGCCTCTCCACCCGAAAGCGTTAGAGCTGACTGCCCCAGTTTTATATAACCCAAACCGACAGACATAAGGGTATCCATCTTACGTGCAATATGAGGAATATGGATAAAAAACTCTGTTGCCTCTTCTATCGTCATATTTAAAACATCATAAATGTTTTTTCCCTTATAGCGCACTTCTAAGGTTTCTTGATTAAAACGTTTTCCCTGACATACTTCACAATTAATATATACGTCAGATAAAAAATTCATTTCGATTGTAATTGTACCTGCACCTTGACAGTTTTCACAGCGCCCACCTTTTACATTGAAGCTAAAACGCCCCGGCTTATAGCCACGCATCTTAGCCTCGGGCAAACTCGCATACAAGTCGCGAATGCCGTTAAAGACACCGACATAGGTTGCAGGATTTGATCGAGGAGTGCGTCCGATGGGCCCCTGGTCAATATTGATAACCTTATCGATATGTTCAAGCCCTGAAATTTTTTTATGCGCGCCAACAGATTTAGTAGATCGCATAAGCGCATTGGAAACTGCGGGATAAAAAACATCGCTGATAAGAGTTGATTTTCCCGAGCCAGAAACTCCCGTAACGCAGGTAAAGGTTCCAAGAGGAATAGAAACAGAGATGTTTTTTAAGTTGTGCTCGCTCGCTCCCTGAATTTCAACTACATGCCCATTTCCTGTGCGCCGCTTCTTTGGCACCTCCATCGTTAATTTTCCTGCCAAATACTGCCCAGTAAGACTTTCCTTCACGCTCGCAACGATTTTTGGTGGAGCGCTCGCAACAACATGTCCGCCATGCACGCCTGCCCCAGGACCGAGGTCAACAAGCCAGTCAGCGGTGCGAAGCGTTTGCTCATCATGTTCAACGACAATGAGCGTATTGCCCAAATCGCGCAAATATAAAAGCGTGTCGATAAGCCGCTGATTATCTCTTTGATGCAAGCCAATAGATGGCTCATCTAAAATATACAAAACTCCAACCAAGCTCGAACCAATCTGCGTTGCAAGGCGAATTCTCTGCGCCTCCCCACCCGACAAGGTTCCCGCTTGACGTTCCAATGTTAAATAATCTAAGCCAACATTTTTTAAAAAGGAAAGTCGGTTTTTTATTTCTTTTTCTATTTGACTGGCAATTTGTGCCTCTGTTTCACTGAGTTTAATTGCATCAAAAAAAACAATAGAGTCTGAAACAGAAAGAGTAGAAAGCTCGTAGATGTTTTTATTATTTACCCGAACCGCTAAGGCTTCTTTGTTTAAGCGCATTCCCTTACAAGTTTCGCACACACGATGCGCCATGTATTTTTCAAGGTTAAGCCTTTGTGCCTCAGAATAGGTTTCGTTATACCGACGCTTTAAGTCGCTGTACATTCCATCCCAGGGTTGATTGTAGGTCGATTGCCCTGAGCCATCTGCCCGAGTGTATTTATACTGTATAGCTTCCTTAGTCCCATTCATAATGGCATCAAGCTGTTTTTTACTCAGCTTTGATACAGGCGTGTCGAGGCTAAAACCTTGCGATTTTGCAATCGCTTCAAAACGGCAATGATTCCATGCAGAATCGGGATTGTAGGGTAAAAAAGCATGCTCATTGAAGGACTTTGAAGTATCGGGGACAATGAGAGAAAAGTCGTATTCCATTTTTTCTCCCAAACCGGTACATTCAGGACAGGCACCAAAGGGATTGTTAAAAGAAAAAAGCCGTGGCTGCAATTCGGGCATAGAAATAGCACAATCAGGGCAGGCATTTTTTTGTGAAAAAAACACCTCCTCATTTTCCCGTAAGACAATCAACAAACCCGAAGAAATAGCCAAGGCTGTTTCTATAGAATCTGCAAGACGCTTTCGCACTTCCTTTGAAAGCAAAATACGGTCGATAACAAGCTCTATGCTGTGTTTTTTTTGCTTTTCGAGTTTTATTGTTTGGTCGAGCTCAACGATGATACCGTCTATTCTCGCACGCAAAAAAGAATCTTTTATAGCATCTTCTAAAACCTTTGCATGCTCACCCTTTTTACCACGAATCACCGGAGAAAGGATTTGGATCCGCTCCCCTTCTGGCCATTGCATAACCGTATCGATAATTTGGTCAACTGTTTGCTCTTTTATTTCCTTTCCACAGTTTGGACAATGCGCCTTCCCTATGCGGGCAAAAAGCAATCGATAATAGTCATAAATTTCTGTAACCGTACCCACCGTAGAACGCGGGTTTCTATGCGTTGTTTTTTGCTCGATTGAGATTGCAGGAGAGAGCCCCTCGATGAGGTCCAAATCTGGCTTATCCATACGTCCGAGAAATTGACGTGCATAGGCAGAAAGACTTTCGACATAGCGACGTTGCCCCTCTGCAAAAATAGTGTCAAAGGCAAGGGAGCTTTTTCCCGAACCTGAAAGCCCCGATATAACGACGAGCTTGTTTCGAGGTATATCGAGGTCAATGTTTTTAAGATTGTGTTCACGTGCACCGCGAATTTTTAAAAGGTCCTTTGTGTTTGGACTTTGTATTGCATCACTCATTCAAATAAAGATCTCCAGTTGTCGCAATTTTTTAGCTCACATAATTGATCAACATATTTTGTCCGCTTCGGAATATAGTTAATACTGTTCATAATTAAGCCAAAAACCAATACCGCTGTTACAATTAAATGCCAGGGGAAGGAAAAAGAAAAAAGAACATGCAAAAAACGAAGGAAAAGAGGTATAGTAATCGTTGAACAAAGATGCTGAATATAATCTGAACGATGCTTTGCAATTCGTAGATACAAAGAAAACTCTTCTTCATTAAGCGGCAGAATAGTTTGCAATTCCTTCGATTTTTTATACTCTGTAAAGATTTCTACAAAGTTTGAAACAAGACCTATCCCCCAAGCAAAGCTAACAATAGCCGCCCAGGGAAAAAAGCCTTCAGAGAGCATTTCATAAAGCTTATTTACAATATTTTCTATATCAGATTTTTCGTTTTCCGTATCAAATTCTGTGTTTTTTGTTTCTATTTCGTAGGCATGTATCTCTTTATTTATATTTTTTAGAGAAACTCGACCAAGTTTTTCGGCATGAAAATCGACCTTATTTAAAACTTGATTAAATACATCTTGGGAAAAACAAATACAACCCGGTTTTGCAAAAGATTGAAGCCGAGCAGCAATATTAATACCATCGCCAAAGGCATCTTTTTCATAAAAATAGATATCGCCAAGGTGAAGCCCTATGCGGACAAGCAGTATATAGGATCCCGTTTGCTTATTGTACTCATAGATTTTTTCTTGCACCTCTACAGCACATTGTAAAGCTTCAACAGTATTTCGAAAATCGACCATGTAGGCATCGCCAATCGTCTTTATAACCGTCCCATGACAAGCCTCCACCGCCTCATCTAAAATGCGATTATGAGTTCTAAGCACATTGAGAGTTTCAGCCTCATTTTCACCCATCATCTTAGAAAAGCCAACTATATCAGTATACATAATAACAGCCAGTCGATAATCTGTTTGTTTCATATAGAAAATAATAAAGCTATTTTAGAAAAAAAACAAGGTGGAGAAGGTCTTCTCTCTGGCGAACATCGACTATTCGATGCACAAGGTCAACGTAAATATTCAAAATCAAGGACCATGGATCATTAAGCATGGCGAAATTGAAAGCACGCATCAAGCAACAAGTGCAATAATAATTGGCATCGTTAGTACAGAAACTAAGGTTGTAAAGGCGACAAAGGCTCCTGCTTTTTTTGCGTCTTTATTGAATTTTATCGAAAACATAACCAGGGTGGCGCCAACTGGTGTGCTTGCAGAAATAATAAGAGAGCTAAGCAAGACGCCTCGAATTCCTGCAGCATAAAACAAGGCAAGGCTCAAAAGCGGAATAAAAATAAGACGTAAAAAGCTTGCAAGAAACATTTTTTTATCTTTCAGTATAGAAAAATCTTTGACACTTGCAACATAAAAACCGATTACAATCATAGGAAGCGGAGTGTTTAAAGCTGCTAAATACTGAATGGGTTTTTGGATAAAAAAAGGAAGCTTTGTCGATGTTAAAAAAAGAAAGAGCCCTAGAAAAACCGATGCAATACCAGGATTTAAAAGCGTTTTTATTAACTGGCTAAAAATCATTTGCCCACTTTTTTTCTGCCCTTTGTTTTCAGGGTCAGTTTTCATTATGCCGTAGCCGTGGGTCCATACAAAAAGATTAAAAACAGCGATAAAGGATGAGCCGTAAAAAACCGCCTCGGAGCCGAGGAGCGCTTGTTGCAAGGGAAGCGCCATAAAAGCGCAGTTTGAAAAAACCACCCCAAAGCGGAAAATGGTTTGCGCATTTTTATCCCTATCTCGAATAAAAAGAAAGGCAATAACAATACTTAGAACATGCACGACAATAGCCGCAAGAAAAGAAAGCAGAAAAGCATTGAGCATGTCCGCATCAAAGGGGCGATTAAAAGACTCGATTATAACACAGGGAGTAACAAGATAGAGAATAAATGTAGTAAGTTCAGCTATGGTTTTTTCACTAAAAAGCTTTTTTTTCGTCAGCCCAAAGCCAATGCTAATTAAAACAAAGAGGATAATAACTTGTTGCACCACAGTAATAAAACTTGCTACCATAGATTAAATCTAGCAAAAAAAAAGACTTTAGAAAAGAGCGCAAGTAAGTTAACAAGATAGGAAAGGCAGCGATGATGGCAGAGTCTAGGTACCGAGCACCATAGTAGTACAAGCCTGTTTCAGGGTCAAGTTCTTTTCCGGTGAACTTATAGGGGAAACAAAAATAAGTCAACATAAAAAAAACACCGCCAAAATGACGGTGTTTACAAACAGTTTCTGTTCAGAATTTATTTTGCGATAACGCGAATCATCTCACATACTTTGTTTGAATATCCCATTTCGTTGTCGTACCATGATACAACTTTTACGAAGGTTGGGTCTAAAGCAATACCTGCTTTTGCATCAAAGACTGATGTTTGTGTTTCACCAACAAAGTCAGTTGAAACAACAGCGTCTTCTGTATAACCAAGAATGCCTTTAAGTTCGCCTTCAGATGCTTTTTTCATAGCTGCACAAATTTCATCATAGCTTGCACCTTTTTCGAGTTCTACTGTTAGGTCAACAACAGAAACGTCAGAGGTTGGAACACGCATTGACATACCGGTAAGTTTTCCGTTAAGTGAAGGAAGCACCTTACCAACAGCCTTTGCAGCACCTGTTGATGATGGAATAATGTTTTCGAGAATACCTCGTCCACCTCTCCAGTCTTTTAATGAAGGTCCGTCAACTGTTTTTTGTGTTGCTGTTGCAGCGTGAACAGTTGTCATAAGACCACGTTTAATACCAAAAGCATCGTGTAAGACTTTTGCAAGAGGTGCTAAACAGTTTGTGGTGCAAGATGCATTTGAAATAATATCTTGTCCCTTGTATTCTTTGTGGTTTACACCGTATACAAACATTGGTGTGTCATCTTTTGAAGGTGCTGAAAGAATTACTTTTTTTGCACCTGCTTCGATGTGCTTTCGTGCTGTATCATCTGTGAGGAAAAAACCTGTTGATTCTACAATAACTTCAGCTCCAACTTCGCTCCAGTTAAGAGCAGCTGGGTCTCTTTCTGCAGTAAGACGGATCTTATTGCCGTTTACAACCATGTAGTTGCCTTCTACACTTACATCACCTTTGAATCGACCATGTACTGAGTCATATTTAAGCATATAGGCTAAATATGCAGGGTCTAAAAGGTCATTAATACCTACAATTTGGATATCTTTTCCAAAGTGTTCTACAGCTGCACGGAATACCATGCGCCCAATTCGTCCAAATCCGTTGATACCAACTTTAATCATCGTATGGATCTCCTATCAATAAAATTTTATCTATATAAAGGCAGAAAAACAGAGTTTTTCACACCTTCCTTAAATACTCGGTTTTCCTCTATCAAATAAGGAAAACATAGGTAGCATGAAAAACATAGTATCTTTCAAGCATTTTTATAGTATTACAAATAGCTATAGAATGTCAAGACTTGAGAAGAAACACAAAAAAAGGCTTATGAGCCTTGTTTTGTTCTATCGAGGTAGCCTGAATCTTCTAGGTATTTTTTTCGTGTAATAATAAGCGATATCAACTCTTGATACATCGTATAGTCAACCTCTATCGCTATAGGTAAAATAAAAAATTCTGTTTCATCACAATAGCGTTCTATAAAATCTGGTTTTGTAACAAAGCCAAGGCTTATCATATTGCTTATACGATCAGCACATTTAAGCACCTTTGCCTTATGGCTCCCATGTTCGATAATCCCTTTAAGATAATCGCTCTTTGACTGTCCCTCTTTTTTTGTTACTTCGAGCACGAGTCTAATAACATCCTCTGCTTCATCGTCTATTTCCAAAATCTTGTTTCTATCAAAGTCAGGAATATCTTCAAGTAAGTCATGGATAACAGAAGCCTTGAGTAGAACAGAGTCAATATAGCCGTAGTCGATGAGGATGCCAAGGGTGTCTATTTGATGGCGAAACATATTGCCACCGGCATGCCGGGTTTGTCCAATAAGGCTCGTTGCAAGCTGCATATAGGGCGCCATAGCAATACTTCGCAACTGCATCATTCGCTCTTGATCCATGTTTGGTTTATCTATTTGCATTGCCATTATAATGCCTCTATGTAGGATCGTAAGGTTTTAAGCCGTGTACTCGACGCTTCCATCTTCTCTTTTTCGTTGCGTACGATTTCTTCTGGTGCGTTCTTTGCAAAATTCCCTTTGAGCTTTGCCGCAACCTTATTGATAAAAGCTTCTTCCTTGAGGGCTTCTTTTTCAAAGCGCATCTTTAATTGACTTAAATCAATACTCTCGCTTATATGCATAAAGACTTCAAATCCTTTTCCAACCATGCCGATTGTTTGTTCGGGTTTTTCGTCACAAAAATTGAGCTGTCCAAGACCTGCCAAAAGAAGTATTAGCTCTGTTTTTTCACTCATATTCTTTTTGTCTTCGTCAGAAGGAGCTCGAAGAGAAACATGTAGTTTTAACTCAGGGCCTAAACCGCATTCAGCTCGCAGGGCACGAATAGAGCGAATTATCTCCTGCATCTGTCTAAATGATTTTTCTACAGCTTCATTTTCTCGCGCCTCTGTTACAAGGGGATAGGGCGCTGCAATGAGCATGCCTGTGTATTCGCTTGGCGATGAGATTTTCGACGCATTGCCATTGCTACAAGAATTAAGTGAAGCTGCCTTCGCCCGGTTTTCAGCAATTTCCTCTAGGGGAAGTTTTGCATAGATTTCTTCTGTAACAAAGGGTAGATAGGGATGCAAGAGTCGAAGGCTTTCTTCAAGGAGATTCATCAAAACCGAGGTTGCCCTATCCTTTTCGGCATCTGTACCATTTCTAAATGAAAGTTTTGTTGCTTCAATATACCAGTCACAAAACTCTGTCCAAAAAAATTCGTACAAAGCTTGTGCCCCATCATTATAGCTATATGTTTCAAGGGCACTACGAAGCGCTTTTACCGCCTCATTGAGACGAGCATATATCCATTTATCGAGGTCTGTTAAATCGGAATCTTGGATAGGAACGAGATTTCTCTCTTCTAGATTACCGAGCAAGTAGCGACTCGCATTCCATATTTTGTTTGCAAAGCGGCTTCCCAACTTAAAAGATTCTTTATCGATTAAAATATCTTGCCCCTGAGCACACATAAAGCCAAGGGTAAACTTCATAGCATCGGAGCCAAACTCTTCGGTAATTTCTAGGGGATCAAGCCCGTTACCGAGGGACTTACTCATCTTGCGCCCTTGTTTATCGCGTACGAGTCCATGAATATAAATATCTTTAAAAGGCACCTTTCCGGTAAATTCAAGACCTGCCATTATCATGCGGCTTACCCAAAAAAAGATAATATCATAGGCGGTAACGAGGGCTGTTGTCGGATAAAAGGTTTTAAAATCGGAGGCGAGGTCTTCGATGTTTTTCCCGTTTTCTGGCCAACCGAGGGTTGAAAAAGGCCAGAGCCAGCTAGAAAACCAAGTGTCAAGAACGTCTGCATCTTGATGAATCTCTTTGCTTTTGCACTTTGTACATTCGCTTAGGTCAACACGGCTAACCATCATTTCACCACAGTTATCACAATACCAAACGGGAATGCGATGCCCCCACCATAATTGACGGCTTATGCACCAATCGCGAATATTTTCCATCCAATGCGAATAAGTGTTCTCCCATTTTTTTGGATAAAACACAATATCGCCGTCCTTCCAAGCCTTCAAAGCCTTATCGGCAAGGGGCTTCATTTTGACAAACCACTGATCGCTCAGATAGGGCTCGACAACGGTGTCGCATCGATAACAATGCCCGACGGCGTGAGAGATTGGTTTTTCTTCCTTATATAGACCCAGTTCCACTAAATCTTCTAAAACTTTTTTTCTTGCCTCTTTTAAGGAAAGTCCTTGATAGATTTTAGGGACGGCGTCGTTTAAGCTGCCGTCGGGATTGAGAATATTTATAATTTCTAGATTATGTCGTTGGCCAAGTTCCCAGTCATTTGGGTCGTGAGCTGGCGTTATTTTAACCACACCTGTTCCAAAAGAAGGGTCGACATAGCCGTCGGCAACAACGGGAATACTTCGCCCAGTTAAGGGCAATAGCACTTTTTTACCAATGAGAGCGGTATAGCGTGGGTCATCGGGATGCACCGCAACGGCGGTATCGCCAAGGAGGGTTTCTGGTCGCGTTGTCGCGATTTCAATTTTATTGCCACCAGGAAACTCAGTTCCGTCTTCGAGTTTTACAGCAGGAAGAGAAGCACCTTCAATTTCATAATAGAGGTGATACATCATCCCTTGTTTGTCTGTATGTTCAACTTCGTCGTCAGCGAGGGCGGTTCCACAAGAGGTACACCAGTTTACCAGATAATTTCCCTTGTATATCAAGCCTCTTTCAAAAAGGCTTACAAATACTTCTCGAACAGCACGAGATAAGCCCTCGTCCATGGTAAATCGCTCGCGACTCCAATCGACAGAGGCTCCTATTTTTTTAAGCTGCTTTGTAATAATTTCATGGTGCTCTTCTTTCACTTCCCATGTTTTTTTTACAAAGGCTTCACGACCAAGGTCATGGCGAGAAAGTCCCTCTTTTTTTAGGCGACGCTCTACTACATTTTGGGTTGCAATGCCAGCATGATCTGTTCCCGGAAGCCAGAGGGTATTTTTCCCTGTCATTCGATGATAGCGAATAATAATATCTTGCAATGCGTTATTTAAACCATGCCCCATATGAAGCACCCCGGTTACATTCGGAGGAGGAATAACAACAGTGAAACTTTCTGCATTTGCAGGAGCGGATAGGCTCTCTGATGCTTTATTTGCAGAATACAAGGCTGAGTCTGTATCAGTTTTTGGCTTAAAATAGCCTTTTTTTTCCCAGTCTGCGTAAATTCTATCTTCAAAGTCTTTTGGATTATATGCCTTTTCTAATTCTATACCTTTCATAGCGTAAATAATACTCTTTTTTCGTTTGAGTTTCAATGCTTAAAATGCTATACTTTTTCTATGATACATATTTTGCATACCGCAGACCTCCATCTTGGAAAAGTTATATACGAGCATTCTCTCATAGAAGACCAAAAAAAAGTCTTAGCCCTTCTAAAAGACATTCTAAAAAAAGCCAATGCTGCAAAGGATCCTTATTCC
>FZPS01000059.1_pt824 | contig 16508 bp, 8 predicted proteins | sample 1817821 | NCBI WGS metagenome assembly FZPS01 (sample SAMEA104158645, study PRJEB21678) | metagenome | place: Germany | collected 2015-04-21
GTCTGTAAACATTCTACAAACTAAAATAATGAAATAGCCATTTATTGTGATTAGATATTGAACAATAAACTTTAGATTTCAGATAAATTGTATGAAATAACAGGATAGTAAAAATTGCCAAAGGCCTTTTTTCAAATCAAGATCAATTAAAATATTACAGGTAATCCACCGATATTTCAATCAGACACTCAGATTTGTGAATCAATTACTCAACAAAAAAGATGGATAAGGGACAATACGGCTAAACTAAAAGGGATAATAATGTCTGGGGGCATTGTGAAATTAGAAGAAAATCAGTGTGAACAACTCTGTTATCAATCTTGAAGAGCCAAATAATAATAAATTTTTTGAATGGTTATATCCCGGAAAGCATAATATGGAAACATTTAGCACTATCAGCTTAAGAATTGCAAACAATAGAAGTTCAATAAATCAGTCTATATATATTGTTCATTTTAGGACGATTCCTACGTGAGCAGACACTATTAATCCAACGAAACAGTTTCAGGAGACTTCCTTTCAACAAATATAGCAGGTGGTGTACTGATAGTGCAATAAAACATATGTCACATGTCCTAATTAATCATAAACCATAGACATCGTAAGGTGTCTTACCATATTTTCGATATAGTACAATAATTAGGATATCCTATGAAAACTTTGATGTGGAACAAATAAGATAAATACCAATATTTCTTGTATGAGGGTTTATCTTTTTATTTGTATGCTATTATTTTATTAATCTGACTTATTCAGTATCTCAAGCATTTGTTTTGCATACCTTTTACCCAACTCCCTATATCCTACTGCACTAAAGTGCAATTTGTCTTTAACTCCTTCACAACCTGTAGAAGGAATGATATGAGCAGTTGGGATAATCATTGGAAGCGTTTGTATTATCTCATTCATACTAGCACAAGCGCCATTCTGATCCGTATTAACTAATTCACCGACTAGCAAAGGAACAGAATTTGCTTCAAGTCCTAAATCCGCTAAAAGAGTATCGTAAACCCTCTTTACTTTCTTCGGCCACTCTTTGTCTCCAGTGTTCGACTCCCCCTGATGCAACAGGATACCTTTAATTATCCCTCCATCTTTTTGTGCTATTTTAGCCATCTCAACCAGTCGCCCATACGGATTTCCATCGTACTCTTTCACCATGCTCTGAAGCCAGTCGGGCGATTCGGAAACATACAACGGATAATTTACCTTATCAAAAAGCTCAATTTTACACCCTCCAACTGAAACATTTATAACACCTACTTTAATGTTTATAGGAAGATTTTCCAACATTGTACGTCCAAAATAATCAGCCGGAGATAATCCTGTACCACAACGCGTAAGTGGAGGTACGGCTCTATACCATTTTCCTTTTTCACGATTCCTTTCAGGACAATCCACCGCTTGGAGGACTATAAAGCGCGAATCTATATTAACAGTATCCTGTGCCTCTACCTTAGCATTTCCTTCCATGTTCGACTGCCCGAAACAAAGGTAAACATGGAGTTCTTCTTTAGTAGTTTGCTTTTCTTTAGAACCTTTTGAAAAACAAGCTAAAAGAAAACAAGTAGCGAATAGAATAGCCGAAGCCAATAATAGTTTATGTTTCATTGTTGTAGAATTTATAAATTAAAGTTATTGGGGAAGTCTTTCCATTTAATAAAGAGAATATCGAGCATCAAATATATTGCACTAATGATTATGCAAAATTTGCTATCCATCCAGATTGCATCCATACCAAGTACATCGCAAAATCACCGAATTGATGAAGAAGGTTTGGTGAGGTTTATTCATCGAACAACTATAAAAAGAATGAAAAAAGTAGAGAAAAAGTAAATAAATAGAATTTTTCATAATATCTGATTTTTATGTTCCGTTTCTTTGGTTCATTTATCTGCTATCTACAAACATATTTATTTAATATTCTATAGTAACATAAATATGTTACAAAGATATTTGTATATGTTACATACATGATTCAAACAAGTAACTCTCACCCCAGAAACATTCCATAATCTGTAAGATGGAATAAAACGTTCAAAAAACATCTTAGTTTCTAATAATAGTTAACTTTCATCATATCGTATTATACATAATGCAAACATTTATAAAATTTCTAAAAAACATGTAACAGAAGACCTATCTTATGTTACAAAAATAAAATAAGTTTTAAAAAATATCTTATAATTTTGCTTTTAGTATTGAGAGACTTCACTGCTAATTATTCACATATGTTAGACACAAAATGATTTTGGGCGCAATACGAGAAAACTAGGCAGCATATACGTAACAATCCTCTCTTTCTTTTTTTTATAATTTTAACACTTAAATATTCACAAATCTATGCTTATGAAAACAAGAATTTTATTTTTTCTGGTATTTGTCACTTTTTGCTGTACTACAGCAATAGCACAAATTCATATAAAGGGTACCGTTGTTTCAGATAATGATTCTGAACCAATGGTTAGTGTTGCTATTCTTGAAAGTGGAACTGACAATGGTTGTATTACCGACCTCGATGGAAATTATTCTCTTGAGGTTAAAAATAGTAATGCGACTCTTATCGTTTCTTTTATAGGTTATCAGACACAGACAGTTGATGTCAATGGCCGTAGTGAAATTGATATCCGCATGATAGAAGATTCAGAATTACTTGATGAAGTTGTTGTTGTGGGTTATGGAGTTCAGCGTAAGAGTGATCTCACTGGTGCTGTTTCCTCTGTCAATTCAGATGACATCAAGAATTTATCGACAATTGATGCCGCTGCTGCCCTCCAGGGTAAAGCTGCTGGTATTCAGGTGTTGAATACATCGGGTGCACCCGGTTCAGGTGCTTCAATCCGCATTCGTGGTTATTCATCAAACTCAGATCAGCTCGGGCCTCTCCTTATCGTCGATGGTTTAAAGGTTGATAATATCCAATACCTTGATCCTTCAATGATTAAGTCTATCGAAGTCCTGAAGGATGCTGCTTCGGCAGCAATTTATGGTGCTCAGGCAGGTAATGGTGTTGTACTGATTACAACAATGACTGGTAATGGCGAGAGTGGCCGCCCAAAAATAACTTACGCTTTCAAGGCCATTAACCAGCGTCTTGGTAAAACACCAGAACTTTTCGGAGCAAAAGACTGGATCAAATACAAAGAGTTGTCTGGTTACGACATGAAAACTCTTTGTGAAAATAATGATGTTGATTACAACAATCCTAATGAAACAAACTGGATAAATGAAGTATTTGGAAGTAGTTGGGCAACCCAGCACTCTATCACATTCCAAGATGGTAACGACAAAGGTCATTACTTCACTTCAATTAACTATGTTGACAATGATGGTATCGTACGAGGAAAGAAGGATACTTATACACGCCTTACTGGCCAGCTCAACGCAGACTATCAGCTTTATAAATGGATTAAAGTTGGTACAAACACTTCTATAGAGAAGTGGGCAACTCGTGACATCACCCACCAGAGTGCTTATGGTTCTATGCTCGCACCTACTCTCTTGCTCGATCCTCTCACTCCAGTATATTGGGATAGCGTTGATGACTTCACAACAGACATGAAGGAGCAGTATGCAAAAAATCCCGAAACTATCCTCATCGCCCCGAATGGTAAGTTCTATGCAACTTCAAAGTTCCAAATGGACGACAATGGTAACCCTCTCCTCCAGCGCGATCGCCGAAATATAAAAAACTCCGGCTTTAACATTCGTGGAACAGCTTTTGTTGATCTTACCCCTATCGATGGCTTGGTTATGACATCTCGTTTCTCTTACCGAATATCCCAAAGAAATAGTCATGATTATTCTGAGCCATATTATATGAATGGGCAGGCTAAGGCTACAGACTATTCTATCTCAGCTAATGCCTACAACAGTAATTACTATCAATGGGAAAACTTTGCAAACTTCAATAAGACATTATTCAGCAAACACGATGTTGGTACCATGATCGGTATGTCATATACTGAATATCGCAATGACGATGTTTTAGCTTCTGCTACCGGGACAGGTGGCAACAAGATTCTCTCTGGAGACGCTGATAACTTTAAGTATCTTGATTATGTAAATTCAGCTGAGACCACTACAAAGAGTATAGGTAATCTTCCAGGTCGGGCTGCAAGCCTCTCTTACTTCGGTCGTTTGCTCTATACTTATGACAATCGTTATAGCCTGCAATTCAACTACCGTGCGGATGCATTTGATACTTCCAAACTCCCTGCTGATAAACATTGGGGTAAGTTCCCTTCAGTTTCTGTAGGCTGGAACATCAGCAATGAGCAATTCTTCAAGAACAACATCAACAGTGACATTCTTTCATTCTTGAAGTTTCGTGCTTCTTGGGGACGTAACGGTAATATCAACGTACTCAGAAACTACCCATACATATCGCCAATCAGCTACAATGCAGCCTGGTATCAGTATGGTGATGATCCCGCCCTCCATTACGGTTCTTACCCTTCAGGCCTTGCTAATCCAGACCTCAAATGGGAAACCTCTGAACAGTTAGATATTGGTCTTGATATGCGATTCTTTAGAGATCGATTAACAGTTGGCCTTGATTATTACAATAAAAACACTAAGGATCTTCTTATATCTATTAACCCAGTTCCTGAGGTTTACACAAACACGACTATAGTCAATGCCGGCAAAGTAAACAACAAGGGACTTGAGGTTGAACTCGCCTGGAGAGATCGTATTGGTTCTCTGGGTTATAGCATCTCCGGAAATTTCTCAACATTAAAAAACAAGGTTACTTATCTCTATGATGATATTACCCGCATCACAAGCAATCCTGGTGGTGTGGATGGTACCAACAACATGGTCAGTACTGCTTTTGAGCAAGGTCACTCTATCTGGTATTTCCGCGCATATGACTATGCAGGTGTTGACAAAGAGTCAGGTGCAGCTCAGTTCCGTAACCACGAGGGCAATATTGTCTCTTCTTCAGAATTGAGCGATAAGGATATGAAAGATATTGGTAGTGCAATTCCAAAATTCACCTACGGCCTTACCATCAATCTCGACTACAAAGGATTCGATTTCTCTGTCTTCGGAACTGGTGTTGCAGGCAACAAGATCTTCAATATCCTCTATCGTGCAGACACTCCAATGCGTAATTCACTAAAGTTCTATATGGACAATGCTTGGAGTCCCGAAAATAAAAACGCTTCTATGCCAGCAGTTGAAAATGTGGCTCACGATCGTTACTTTTGGAGTTCAAGTGCTTCAATGTTCAATGGTTCTTACTTCAAAATCAAGCAGATTCAGCTCGGTTACACATTGCCAAAAAAACTCACTCAAAAAGTAATTATCAAGGAACTACGCCTCTTCACTTCTTTGGATGACTTTTTCACATTCTCCAGTTATCCTGGTATGGATCCTGAAACTGCAACAACTTCCAGAACTGGTGGTGCCGGTTTTGATATCGGTACTTACCCAACAATGAAGAAGTTTACATTTGGTGCAAGTTTTTCATTCTAATCAAGACAATTTCTTTTGAAAATTTAAAAAGTATATTCATCATGAAAAATATAATTTTTTTCCTTTTAGGCATAGTATTGTCATTCAGTGCTTGTGAAGATCGTCTCAACATTGAACAGAAAGGTGTAATTCCGGCTGATAGCTTTTATCAAACCGACGACGATGCACAAAATGCACTCAACAACCTTTACCAGTCATTCTGCTTGAATATTGCTGGAAACGAAGGTATCTATGTTGCTCTCCCTGTGCTCTTCAACGAACCAGGTGACGATATGTTGGCAGCAGGTCAAATGTATGGAGATAACGATTTCGCTGCACAAATCAATGAATTCCGTTATGACTCGCAGAATGAAGTTTTCAGACATGCATACTGGGGGCTCTATGGTGTAATTTACGATAGCAACCTTATTCTTGACAATGTAGAACCTACTACAACTGTCAAAAAACGTGTCTGCGCTGAAGCTCGAACTATTCGATCTTGGGCACATTTAATGCTCACTATCGGCTGGAATTGTCCTCCACTGATTGATCATATCCTTCCTGCGGACGCAAAACCAGCTAATTATGAGGGGGGCCATGATGAACTTCTCGAATGGTGCGCAAAAGAAGCTGAGGCTGCTGTTATTGACCTTGATGAACGTATAAGTCCAACCGACAAAGTTGGTGCTTCAAAGGTAACTAAGGGTTTTGCTCTCACTGTCGCTGGTAAAGCTCTCCTTTTCAAGGGTGACTATGAAGGCGCAAAGACAAAACTCAAACAGGTTATCGATTCAAAGAAGTACGAGCTCGTTCCTACCGATCGTTGGGCAGATTTATTCCATCAATCAGGAGACCTTTGCGAAGAAATGATTTTTCAAGCTAACGTAATCGAGAATACAGGCGTTGGCGACTGGGACAATAAAATACAGCGTACATCTTGGATGTTTATTCAGTACTGGAACTGGCGTACTGACAAGCTGGCATCTAAGCCTTCATTTATCGGTCCTGATGGCTGGGGAGGGCATTCTATCCGCGCAGACTTTGCTGAACGCATGTTGGCTAATGATGGTAATTCTCCTAGACGTAAGGCTACGTTTCTTACTTCTGAGGAATTCCTCTACGAGATGGACTGGAACGGCACAAAGAATCAAGGTTTGACCCGTGAACAACTTGAGGTATCTAACCAGATTGGCATCAAGGATCCAACAGGTTTGTATGGTTTTGGTGGTTATTTCGCTAAGAAATTCGTAGCTCGTCCTGAAGACAATGAAAAAGGTTGGTATGGTTTCAAAAATCTCACTATCTTCCGCTATGCTGAAGTTCTCTTGATGTATGCTGAGGCTTGTGCACAAACTAACGACCCAGACGGTCTCCAGTATCTTAACGAAATTCAGAAACGTGCAGGCTCAGATCATATATCTTCTCAGCTTACAATGCAGGAAGTAAAAAACGAAAAAAGCTTCGAAATGTGGCTTGAAGGAGTTCGATTCCCTGATATGGTACGTTGGGGTGACACTGATGGTGTTATAAACAATGGTAAGGATATCCCTACTACTTATGATGCATTCTTCACAAAAAATGAGCCAAAGCATCGTATCTATGTTGAATATTCAAATCCTAACAAGGGTAAAACAGGTTTCGTAAAGGGTAAGCATGAATTTTTTCCATTCCCCTTCGCTGCTACTTCAATTAATCCTAACTTAAAGCAAAACCCAAGTGGTGAATAAAGAATAGATACAACGCCCCAACCCCTTACTTCCGTCATAGGGGGGGCTTCTTTTTATTGAAAAAAGAAGAAAAATCCCCCTATAAAGAATAATTGTATTCCTCCATGTCCTCATAACTATCTAATTTTATATACAACATTTATGGTATAATCAAACATTCAAATTATGAAAAATGCATTAAAAATCCTTCTTCTCTTATTAGTCATGCTACCTCTGATGATAAATGCTCAACAGGAACACACCTTTCCTCCTGGAACACAACCGAACGAACATAATATCAATGGTGCCGACTATCCTCGAATTGGTGCCGACGGGCGAACTTATTTCCGAGTATATGCTCCCAACGCACAAAAAGTAGAGATCAGCTTCCGAGGTGAAATGACAAAAGATTCCGACGGTTACTGGACACTTATTTCCAAAGAACCAGAAGTTATAGGTTTCCACTATTACCAAATCATTGTAGATGGGGTAAGTTCGGCCGACCCTAACAGCAAACCATTCTTTGGAATGGGTAAATGGGTTAGTGGGATAGAAATACCTGAAAAGGATGTAGACTATTACAAACCAAAGGATGTGCCCCATGGATTGGTTAGTGAAAGTTGGTATTTTTCCAAAGTTCGTAACGAATGGCGCCATTGCTTCGTTTATACCCCTCCTGGATACAACAAGAACACAAGCAAAAAATATCCGGTACTATACCTTCAACACGGTATGGGTGAAAACGAAACCAGTTGGGCTAACCAAGGTAAAATGAACTTCATTATGGATAACTTGATTGCAGAAGGTAAAGCTGTACCAATGATCGTAGTAATGGATAATGGTAACATTGAAGTATTTCATACAGCCCCGGGCGAAAGTCCCAACGAAGCCAGAACTAGATTTGGTTCCGACTTCACACAGATATTACTTAGAGAAATCATACCTCATATCGAATCTAATTTTCGAGTATATACTGATCGTGAAAATCGTGCGATGGCTGGTTTATCATGGGGAGGACTACAAACATTCAATATTACACTGAACAACCTTGATAAATTTGCCTATATTGGTGGATTTAGTGGTGCTGGTCAAATCGATCTAAATCAACTAGACAAGGCTTACAATGGTGTTTTTAAAGACCCGAAAGTATTTAATCATAAAGTTCGAGTATTCTTCCTTGGCATTGGTTCCGAAGAAAACCCCGAAAGAACTAAAAGGTTGAGCAAAGAATTGAAAGCCGCAGGAATTAACAACATTTATTATGAATCACCGGGAACTGCACACGAGTTCCTCACTTGGCGTAGATGTTTGAATGAATTTGCACCACTGATTTTCAAAAAGAAATAAAATGTAAGATAATAATCACTTGTTTATGAAGAACTATTTTATCCCCTCCATGCTCCTGATTGCACTATGGAGCACATTCTCTTATGGTCAGCAATTGGAACTGAACGAACTGGAATACTTTGAAAAATCAGGTGTGAATGTGCTAGTTTACAGTAACCGATATAATCCTATCTTTTTTGATGAAAAGACCGCAGGAATAGAACTCATCCATCACGGAGTGAGAACCGTTACTGGTGGGGCAGTACGTCTGCATAATACTCCAGAACAGTGGGATTTGGTTCCCAGCATTATCGACCGCCGCGTAAATAAGGCTAACAACAGCATATCTATCACTCTCCGTTACGATAATTTCGATTTCAATTCCGAATTAAGAGTCCTACCTAAAGGCAAAGGATTTCTCATTCAGGTTATCCTCGAAAACCCCGTTCCACAACAGCTTGTAGGTCGGGCAGGATTAAATATGGAATTCCTGCCTTCAGCCTATTGGGAAAGTATATACATGGCCGATGGAAAACCTAAATTATTTCCCCGATATCCGTCCAGCAATACATACATACGACCGAAAAGTGAAAAGATACAGCAGATATACGATCATACCACGTTCGATGATCGGGGACGAAATGAGTTTTTGGAACCTCTTCCCATATCAATAGCCAAAACCTTTGTTCTGGCACCCGAAAACCCGGAACGTAGTATAACTATTCAGTCAGAATCGGATATGATGTTTTTTGACGGACGTATTCTAGCACAAAACGGATGGTATGTTGTTCGCAGTGTTCTTCCCTCTGGAAAAACAGGAAAGGTAATGGAATGGTACGTTGAACCAAATGCCATTCCAAACTGGATCAGAAAGCCAGTTATTGGTTTCTCACAAGTAGGCTATACGCCAGCACAACAAAAAATGGCAGTGATAGAACTTGACAAGAACGACACACCTATTTCCACAGCTACACTTTATCAAATTACTGCAGACGGAAAAGAAGTACAAAAGTTCTCCGGAAAAGTCAATATATGGGGCAAATTTCTACGTTATAACTACCTTATATTCGATTTTAGCTCTGTAAAAGATCCCGGCATATATTATATTAAATACGGAAGAGAGAAAACCAACGCTTTTCCTATTGATAAAAATGTTTACGATGGTCTATGGCATACTACAATGGACGTATGGCTACCTGTCCAGATGGATCATATGACCGTAAACGAAGGTTATCGCATATGGCATGGAACACCATATAAAGACGATGCACTTCAAGCTCCACTTAATCACAAACACTTCGACGGCTACAGCATGGGAGACACAACCGATACCTGCTTTAAGCCATTTGAACGTATTCCAGGATTAAACGTTGGTGGCTGGTATGATGCCGGAGATTTCGATATCCAAACTGGTTCACATAACTCAGTAGTGATGGATTTGGTACAAATCTTTGAAACCTTTGCTCCCGATCGCGACATGACGTATGTGAACCAACAAACCAGATACACTGACCTACACCGTCCAGACGGAAAAAATGATATTCTACAACAGATAGAGCACGGTGTATTGGCACTGGTAGCTCAGATCGAGAATGTAGGACATCCTGTTAGAGGAATCATTGTAGGCAACCTGCATCAGTATCATCATCTGGGTGATGCGTCGACTATTACGGACAATCTGCCTTACAACCCGAACCTAAAGCCTTATGAATCGGATGGTTTATCTAGTGGAACAATGGACGACCGCTGGGTATTCACGACACGCAGTTCGCACATGGATTATTCTACTGCCGCTTCATTAGCTGCTGCCAGCAGGGTATTAAAGGAATTTAATCCTGACCTGTCTAGAAGGGCTTTGAAATGTGCCGAGGATATGTGGAATGCTAATATTGACAAGAAGCAGACTGAGGAAAGACAGGGTTTCGGTAGTCCGAACATATCGGCGGCGCTCCAGCTATACATCACCACACACGAAAAAAAATATAAAAAGGTATTCGAAGATGCATTATGGAAAATGCTTGATACTCCTACAATAAACTCGAATATGCCGGGAAATATCCCAATATCCAATGGTATTTCCTATGCTTTTACCGCATATCCGTACATGGACACGGATTTCAAAACAAGGCTCCACCCTTTCGTCCTAAGATACAAACAAGAAGCTGATGCGATTGCAGCACAAAGTCCATATGGTGTACCTATGGGTGGACGTGGATGGGCAGGTAATACCCCAATCATGACATGGGCTATCAACAACTATTTCGTTCATAAATATTATCCAGACATTATGGATGCAGAATATGTTTACCGAGGATTGAACTATATTTTTGGATGTCACCCATATTCAAATATATCGTTTGTAGCAACCGTCGGTGTCAAATCTAAAAAGATGACCTACGGAAATAACCGTGCAGATTTCACCTTTATTGCCGGAGGTGTTGTTCCTGGACTTTTATTCTTGCAACCCGACTTCTATGAGAATAAAGACGATTGGCCTTTCCTTTGGGGCCAAAATGAAGCGATTATCACTACTGCAACACCTTACATATTTTTATCTCATGCAGTAGAGGAACTAGCAAAAGAAATGAACAAGTAGTGGTAACAGTAGCGAGACACTAAACCCGATTTTTCATGAAAAGAAACAATATAAATCAGCCCCAGATGTGTTTTTTATGGGGCTGATTTATAAATATATATTCTCTAAACCCTGACAATACATCCTAGCTTACCTTTAATGATTCAGACTATTGATTACGCATAACATATGCAACACCCCCCTGGATTAGGTCCATGGAAAATTGTGATGAACACCTGTACGCACTTAACGTGAGTTTGTCATAAGAAAAGTGAATTAAGTGAATGAACGGAAGAGTGCTTTCTATCCTTAAATAACTGATAATAAGAAAGATAAACAATAAACACACTCTTATTTTTAATAAATTAAGCAGGATTTCATTGTATCGAACTCACGTAATTTTAGATTTTATGCTGATAAAAGGAAATATTAATGACCATAGGCCATTATAATAAGACAATTTTCATAAAAGGTTTTTCGGTAACCTATTTGAAAATAAAGGATACCTATCAAAAGATTTATTTGAGCATTTGTTTTTAATGGTATGCATCTTGCAACAAAGATTAGGAAGAATATGAAAAATTCCCTGATGCATCTACAGAATAAAATCATTCTTAAAAACAATCATAGAAACTGTTAATAATGAACTAAAAAACATCGGCCAAGTAGAACATAAAAATACTGGTCTTTTGCAACTTCTTAACAAACCTGCTCTCAGGTCTTGTTGCTTATAATTTCCTTCCTAAGAAACATCATTAAACATCGAAACTATAGATAGAAAAGCAATTACTTAAATCAGACTTACGTTACACTATTATCTAAAGATATCTAACAGAAATTATTTTGATGTTATTTTGCTAATCTCATTCTTGTTGACTTTAAGTTAGTATTAACCAATCAGTTTGATACCGTAACACTCTTAACTTTTCAATATAATTATTATCTCCAAGAAACCAGGCTATTGTACTTTACTGTTGAAAGAGCTAGGGGTTGTTTTATATTGTTTGATAAAGCAGCGAGAGAAATATTTGGGATCATTAAATCCCACTCGGTATGCAATTTCCGAAACAAGGATGTTATTATTCTTATTATTTTCCAATATCTTTTTAGCTATTTGTAGTCTGTACAGCAAAATAAAACGTACTGGAGCGATACCTGTAAGAGAGGTGAATTTCTTATAAAGGGGTGTATAGCTTATATTTAGCTTTTTCACTAGTTCTTTAACACCAAATCCCGGATCAGTATAATTCTCTTCCAGAACATCCATTATTTGACTCATAAATTGCTGGTCGGAATTTCCAACTTCGAGTATGGATACATTCAAATCTTCTTCAATAAATTTCTTTTGACACAAATCCCGGTTCTTCATAATTGCATTGATATGCGCCAAAAGAACTGATGACTCGAAGGGCTTGGTGATGTAACCGTCCGCACCATTTTCATAACTCTTTATATGTGCATTCTCACTGGAATTCGCTGTTAGGAGTATAAAAGGAATATGACATAGATCTTCATCTTTGCGTATTTTCTTACAGAAGTCTGCTCCATCACAAACAGGCATCATCAAATCTGATACAATAAAGTCTGGTATAATATTTCGTGCCACTCCATATCCAGTTTCCCCATTGTTTGCTTCGGCAATATTATAATTAATCCTTAGAATGTTTCGGATGTAGTGGCGCATATCTGGATTATCTTCAACTAATAACACAGTAGGTTTATCTCTGTCAAGCGCAATAAATGGTTCAACTTTATCTTCTGTATTTACTGGCTTTTTGTATACTTGAGATTCTTCGTTCATAACAGCTTCCGACAGTGTTATTGGAAAGTATATTCTGAAAGAAACTCCTTTCTTCGCGGAAGATTTTACTTTGATTGTTCCTCCCAATAGCGTTATTATTTCCTTAACAATGTACAGTCCGATGCCTGTGCTGCTTTGTCCGTAACTGGTATACTTTTTTTGAGTAGAAATCTGGTAGAAACGATTAAATATTTTATCAATTTCATCAGGAGCAATCGTACTTCCATTGTTATTAACCGAAATATATTGTATCAGTTGTCCCGTAAGTATATTCACAAATTGATTGGCATATAATCTAATTTTTCCTTTATCCGGTGTATGCTTAATAGCATTAGATAACAGATTGAACAGCACCTTATGTAGATTATCTCTATCCGAATATATATAATCGTTTTTTATCCGGTATATTTTATCGAATTGGATATCTCGTTCTTTCATTAGAGTTGAAAAATCGTTGGTAGTATAGTCCAAAAACTTGGTGAAATTGAATCCATTTAGATTGATTTTCAATTTTTTACCATCTATTTTTCGTAAATCAATAAGCTGATTCACTAACGAAAGTAGGTATTGAGCATTACGGTTGACTATCAATAAACTCTCCTTTTGTTCCAGGTTTGTTGTCTCTTTTATTAGCTGATTTGTTGGGCCTTGTATCAATGCTAGAGGTGTTTTAAACTCATGAGCCATATTTGTAAAATATGAGAGTTTTTCTTTATTGATAGTTTCCATTTGTTTGGACATATCTATAATTTCGTTTTTCTGCTTGCTAATTTTTTCATTCTGAAGTTGCAACTGTTCGTATTGCTCAAGAATGATAGATTGAGAATCAGTTAATTCAGAGATGGTGGTATTCAATTCAAGCGTACGTTCATCTATCTTCTCTTTCAAGAGTTTCTGGAGGTTTTTCTGTCTTTTGTTATATGAATAAATAATATAGAGTAAGATAGATATGATAAATAAGGCTATTAAAGAATAAAACCATGTGGTTTTATAAAACGGAGGATGCACTATGATTGTTAAATAAGTCTTTTTAGAAGACCATGCGTTATCATAGTTCGTACACCACACTTCACAAGTATACTTTCCTGGAGATAGATTGGTATATTTGGCATGTCTTTTTTTGAGTCCAACATTAATACGTTCTTTAAATTCAAGTATCCTGTGGAAATAAAATATTTTATCCTGCTCAGTATAATCCAGACTACTGAATGTGAGTTCAAATGCATTCTGAGGAGGGTAGAGATGTAGTTCTTTTGTGTTTGTAATAGATGTTGAGATATTCTTTTTGTTAATATATGGTATAAATTCATTGCCATTACAAATAACACTGGTAAATGTTACTATTCTGTCTTTTTGTTTAGGGAGATTTATCAGCGGACTAAATGTAACCAGACCATCAATCGAGCCCAATGTGATTTTATTATTGGTTGATTTACAACCTGCTCTTTTAGAGAACTGTGGTACTAATAAACCATCGCTTTCATCAAATTTGAATGCTCTTCTGGTATTGGAGTCAAAAAAATAGATACCTTTCAGCGTACTAATCCAAATATTTCCATTCTCATCGTCCATGATATTTGAGATACTACAATCTGATAACCCCGATCGCACAGCATAATTAACGAATTTATATTCATCATAATTGTTATTTTTATCCAATAAATAAATACCATTTCCCAAGCTACCTAGATAGATATCTTTCTTTTTTGTTTCGAATATACAGGTTATCTTTTCATTTATTTTACTATCTGGATTGTCCAACTTATGTCGATAGTATGTACATTCATATCCTTCCTTAGAGTTCTTCAGGTCAATAATATAAACACCATTTCCACCAATCCACAGGCGTGACTGTGAATCCACAAAAATAGTACCCATATTATTGAGAATCTCTTTGGATCGTGTATAGTATTGCAATCGGTTGATGACTCCCGTTGGGAAATCAAGTATATTAATGTGATTATTACCACATATCCATAACGAGTTTCGGATAGAATCTAGTGCCATATCATATATTTCATTAGATAAAAGCCCCGAATTTGAGGTATTATAATGCTCAAACACCGGATTTGAGAGATTCTCCTTGAGAAGTTTATCAATGCCTCCTCCTATAGTAGATATCCAGTAATGTCCATCAAAATCCTGTATAATATTTGAAATGTTATTGTGAGCCAGTGATTGCAGATTATTAGGGTTGTGCTTATAGAAGATAAATTCAGTGCTATCTTGTTTTTTTATCGCTAATCCCTCATCAACGATACCTACCAGTATATTTCCTTCCTTATCTTCTAAAACAGCGCTTATGGTGTTAGGTACTCCTTTTTCATAGCCTTGCAATGCATATGAGAAGGTGATACGTTGAGGTGTCATAATATTAATTCCTCGAAATCAGAACCAACCCAAATGTTGTTATTTTCATCAACTAATACTTTGCTTATCATTTTGTCATTCAGAGAATTAGAGCAATCTTCTTTATTAAAAGTAACAAATTTATCGTTATGTTGATAAATGTTTACTCCATTCCGTGTACCGACAACTATATCTCCAAAAGTGTTTTCATCAATATCCGTAATGAAATTAGACGATATACTATTCCTGTTATAAGGATTGTGCTGATAAAGTGCATAAACGCTGTTTTGTGTATTGTGACAATACAAGCCACTCTGTGTGCCCATCCATAAATAATCACCATAAGAAAATAAACAATTAAAAGTGAGTTGAGAAGTATTAAAACTTGTTATAACTGGAGTGCTGATGTAGTTATGTGGAGTGGAAGTAGCAAAGCGGAATAGACAACCAACTCCACCAGCCCATATCTCATTTCCATGTTTAATGATAGCTCTTATATCGACTTTCTTTTTCAAAATTTGAATATCAACAATTTCTCTTTCTATATTTAGAGTCATATAGGCCAGACAATAACTTTTTCCAATCCACAGATTCTGCGAATCGTCAATAAAAATGGTTTGTATAGGTGTAGACAGAATTTCTTTATTCGAACCAGAATAACTCTTAAAAAACTCGATATTCTCTTGAAGAAGATTAATCCGCATAATACCTGCTTCATACGCAACCCACAGATGATTACTATTATCTTCTTTAATATCGTTAATATAATTACTCTCTATAAACAAGTGAGGTAATAATGATGCAGTAGAATAATGTTTCAAATCATAGCCGTCATAGCGATCTAGTCCGTTCGATGTCCCAAACCACATAAATGAGTTCTTATCCTTGTAGATTGCTCGAATAGAGTTATCACAGAGGCCATTGCGAATGGTAAGATACGAGTAATTATACCCAGCGGGGGTATCTTGTGCAAACAATGTCTCTTTATAATGTGAATAGCCAAGAAGGATTATAATGAAGACTAATATTCTACTATATTTCATTTTTAATTGTATTGGCTTAAACAAATATATTGCATTTAATACATTTTTACAATACCATTTTTGAAATTAACATTTTGCGCTAGTTTTGATAGAATATGGTGGGATACTTTTCATTCTTATTAGAGGACAAAGTATTCCATTCTTTGTCTAAACCCTTACAAATCGGGGCTTTTTTCTGCAATCTTCAAGAAAAATCCTCTTAAAAAGAAAAATAATAATCCTTAAAAAATAGATTACTACTTATATTT
>FZPS01000062.1_pt4654 | contig 16507 bp, 16 predicted proteins | sample 1817821 | NCBI WGS metagenome assembly FZPS01 (sample SAMEA104158645, study PRJEB21678) | metagenome | place: Germany | collected 2015-04-21
AGACATAGCTATGCTATTCATGCATTCTTTGAAGACTGCATGATAGAGTGTTGCTTAAATGAAGGACAAATGTTTATTCATAGAAGTACTGATTTAGGAAATTATTCCGAAAAGTCAGATGTGGCAGAGCTTATTTTTGAATGTGAGCCGACCAGTCATTTACCTAAATATGAAATAGAACATTTCGCCGATTGCATAATTAACAATATCCAACCATTAACTGGCGGACGTGAAGCTTTAAAAGGACAACAGGCAATTTGGGAAATGTATAAAGCTGAACGCGAAAACCGCTATGCTGACTTACGACCTTATGCATTTGATGCATAAAATAAATTCATGGAGGTTAAGAAAATGAAAAAAATAGTTGCCATAATAATTGTGGCTTTCCTATTGATTATGATGATATCAGGATGTGGAAAAGGTGTTTCAGGAACAGATTCTGATGCTAAAGCTTTTAAGATCAGCTACTTAGGATGGGATATGGGTCAAGCATGGAATATTGCAACATATGAAGGTCTTAAGTGGGGTGCTGACATGATGGGCTGTGAAATCATTCAAATGGATGCAAAAGGGGATGCAGAAACACAAGTTTCTCAGGCAGAACAACTTATCAACCAGGGGGTTGATGTCATAGCTATGTTTCCTGTTGCATCTGATTCCGGAGCTACAGTAGTTCGAATGGCTAACGAAGCTGGCATACCGATATCCATCGAAAATACCTTTCTGGATGACAATGCAGGGGAGATGATCGGTCAGGTTGCATGCTTGTACAATGATATTGGGTATGCAGCTGTTAAATGGGCATCAGAAAATGTTGATAATGCAAAACTTCTCTATGTATCTGGTGCGTATGGGCTGGGTGTCACCGAGATATACGAGGAAGGAGTACAACAAGCTATTGAGGATTTTTCAGATTCCATAGAGCTTGCAGGACAAATTACTGACGAGGATTGGACAATTGAGGGTGCTTATGATGTGACGGCAGGTTTTATACAGGGAGGTCATGAATTTAATGTAGTTTTTGCTCAGGATGACGCTGTGGCAAAAGGAGTTTATCAAGCCTTAAATGATGCAGGTTTGAGCGATATACCGGTAATTTCCACTGGTGGTTCTGCAGATGGCTATCTTGCCTTAACAAAAGGTGAAACTGCAGCAAATATGACTGCGCCTGCCAATCTTCAAGGTCTGATCCAGTTTGGTAGAATATGGGCACATATGAATGGTGAGGAATGGGGCGAAGTAAAAATGGCCCTGCCTATTGTACCGATAGACAGTAATAATGTAGATGATTGGTTGGATTGGGACGACATGGAGGCAGGATACGATTACGTTAAGTCTGTATTTGGCGAGTATACTCCCTCTAAATAATTATCTGAATTAATGACAAGGGGTATCTTCGGATGCCCCTGTTATTCTGCCAAGAAAGGATTGATATTAAAATATGGCGTATAATGGCCAAGCTCCTATTATCCAGATGCAAAATATCGTAAAGACTTTTCCAGGTGTAAAAGCTTTGGACTATATGTCTTTAGATTTATATAAAGGTGAAATTCATTGCCTAGTAGGAGAGAACGGCGCAGGAAAATCTACGCTGATAAAAGTTCTTTCAGGCGCATACAGGCCTGATTCAGGGAAAATAATCGTAGAAGGCTATGAATATGGTTATATGACCGCACAGATCTCCGGTGAGTTGGGTATCAGCACCGTTTACCAGGAGAATTTACTTGTGCCATGGATGAATGCAGTAGAGAATATTTTTGTGGGTCAGGAACTAACAAGGTACGGTAAACTGGATTTAAAAAGCGAGTATAAAAAAACCCGAGAGCTGTGTGAAGCCCTGGGCATTAACCTTGATTTGAATAAAATTATCGCAGAAATGTCTGTTTCAGATCAGCAATTTGTAAAAATACTGAAAGCTTTGAACACCAATCCTAAGGTATTGATAATGGATGAACCAACATCAATGTTCAATACAGAGGATGCCGGCAAAGTATTAAAAATGGTATCTCAAATAGCTGATCAGGGAGTAAGCATTATCTATATTTCTCATTTTTTGAAGGAAGTTAAACAAATCGCAGATCGGATAACTGTAATAAGAGACGGTGCATCCATTCGTACTTACAATAATAAAAATAAAGATGTAGATCTGGATAAGGTAGTCAGCGATATGGTGGGGCGAGATGCAACCATGTTTTATAAGAGAGAGGATAACCCCATAGGGGATAAAGCGTTTGAAGTTATAGGATTGAAGGTTGAACCCGACTCTGAGCCGATATCTTTTTATGTTAATCAAGGGGAGATACTTGGAATAGCTGGAATGGTTGGTTCCGGGCGTACAGAAATAGCCAACGCAATATTTGGAGCAACACCTAAATTTGGCGGCAGAGTAACATATAATGGGAAAGAATTAAATATAAACAGCCCATATGATAGCGTAATGAATCACATCGCCTATATTACAGAAGATCGTCAAAGGTTAGGGCTTAATCTACGTGCCCCCATAATAGAAAATCTTATACATGTAGGCCTTCAAACTAAAATTAAAGGATTTTTTGTAAATGTCAAAGATTTTATTTCAATGTGTTCAAATATAATTTCGGGTTTAAAAATTAAAATGGCTTCACCCATGCAGGAAGTAAGAAATCTTTCAGGCGGGAATCAGCAAAAGGTTGTATTGGGTAAATGGCTTTTTACAGAAAGTGATATTTTTATATTCGATGAACCTACCCGTGGCATTGATGTAAATGCGAAATTTGAATTTTACAAAATTATAAATGAAATTGCTCGACATGGAAAGGTGATAATTTTGATTTCATCTGATATGCCAGAGCTAATTTCCATGTCAGACAGGATCTTAGTGATTGTAAAAGGCCGAATTGTTAAATCTCTGGAAGGATCAGAAATCTCGGAGGAATCTATTATTCGATACGCACTGGAGGTTCAGAGTGATGAATTTTAAAGTTAAGAGAGATGCGCCATATAGTCAACAGCCAAGCATTAAGGATTTATTAAAAGATCAACGGATTGTACTTATAATGGTTCTTATCGTAATGGCTATTGTTGTAGCTAATATTAATTCCCGATTTATTGGAATCAATAATATTGTGTTAATTTTTCAGCAAATATCTATAGTAGGTGTGTTGACAATAGCTATGGCAATAACCATGCTGGGAGGCGGTGTGGATTTATCTATTGGAAATGTCATGGTATTGGTAGGATGCACCATGGCAGTTTTAATTGAAGGTAATAGTGAAACTGGATTTGCTGGTTTGCCAGTATGGATTGCTATTGTAATTGGTACCTTAATAGGACTTGTATGTGGCATACTAAATGGAGTCATTGTATCAAAGTCCAAATGTGCACCATTAGTTATAACCTTGGGGCTTAGCAGTGTTTACTATGGTATTGCATTAATCATTACTCAGGGACGTGTAATGTCATTTAGTATGACCTTTGAACCTATTCGGCTTTTGCGCATTGGAGGGCTTATTCCTATTACTTTGATTTGGTTTCTTATCCTTGTAATTCTTACATACTTAATTATTAATAAGACAAAATTTGGCCGAAGATTAGTCGCTATGGGTGGAAACGAGGAAAATGCCAGGTTATGCGGTATACGTGTGGATCGTTACAAAATTGCAATGTATTCAATAAGCGGTCTATATTGTGCTATAGCAGCAATTATATATGCATCACGTCTTGATGCAATCAGCGCTGCCAGTGGTACTGGATATGAAACTGCTGCATTAACTGGAGCTATTATCGGTGGTGTTACCTTTGATGGAGGCAGAGGAACAATCAGTGGAGCTTTCCTTGGAGCCTTGTTTATGGGCGTGCTTTCGAATGCAATGAATGTTTTGGCTATTAATCCTTTTATACAGACGGTAGTTTCAGGAGTTGTAATTGTAGCAGCTGTTGTAATAAGCAACTATGAGCAAATTCGTAAAAGGGTTTAATACTATATATAAGTCGATAATTAACCAGGTGCATCTTATAGATGTGCCTGGTTAATTGTTGTATATTGCTAAAAAAACCAATATAAAATATACAATATTTTCAACTAAGTATACATAAAGCAAATAAACTTAATGTACAAAACAACTAAAATAGTGATTGACAAATGACATATATACATCTATAATAAAAATCAACAATATTGCACCCGGGTGAATTATATAAAATGGAGACAAATGATAATGCTGGAAAACTATTTACACCAAAGAAACTATGCATGTAGAATAAGAGAATACATATATCAAGGTCTTAGAGTTCTATCCATGGAAAACGAGCTGATTAAGGTTTCCATTCTTGTTGACAAAGGTACAGATATCTATGAGTTTATTTATAAGCCCAAAGATATTGACTTCATGTGGCATTCATTCAATGGTATTCGCAACCCTGATAAATATGTAGCTACCAAAGAACATCCTGGTGGTGCCTTTCTCGATTACTACGAGGGAGGATGGCAGGAACTATTTCCAAATATCGGGGAACCGTGTAGTTACATGGGAGCGGAATTAGGTACCCATGGTGAAGTGTGTATGCTGCCTTGGGAATACAAAGTTGTAACTGACACCCCGGAGCAGATTAGTGTTAAGTTTTGGGTCAGAACAGTAAGAACACCATATCTTTTGGAAAAAACTTTTACAATTAACAGGAATGATCCTGTATTGTATATAGATGAACAAGTTACCAATGAAGGTGCTACAGATATGCAATTTGCCTGGGGGCATCACCCAGCAGTAGGGCCAGTATTTCTCGATGACAGTTGTATCATACATATTAATGGGCAATGTAAAATTCAAACAACAGATATTCCTATGATATTACCAAAAAACAGTGAATTCAGCTGGCCATATGCTCAGGATGTGAATGGCAAGGTTAGAGATTTAAGTCAAGTTTTGCACCCCAAGGAAAAGACTTATATGGAGTATGCCGTTACTAATTTGTCAGAAGGTAAATACTGTATCGAAAATAGAAATCTTAAAATCGGCTTTGGTATGGAGTGGGATAAGGATATGTTTCCGTATATATGGGTATGGTCTCCCAATTGTGGTCAGGATGGCTACCCCTGGTATGGAAGAAATTATACTTTAGCACTTGAACCATGGTCAACCATGTACTCGAACCTTGAAAAGGTTATTAAAAACAATCAGGCAATTAAAGTTCTACCAGGTGAAACAATTAGTACGCAATTAAAAGCATTTGCAATTGATTATTCTGATAATGAGTAATTCAGATTGAATACAAAATTATTATGATTAATGAGTATGTTATCGTGTGTATTGGAGAGTTGATATGGCACAAAATAGGGTTACTTTAAAAGACGTGGCAGAACATTCTGGTTACTCCCTAAGAACAGTTAAAAAAGTGTTTAATAATAATGCGCAAGGCGTCAGCGAGAAAGCCCGATCTAAAATACTTAAGTCTGCAAAGGTTCTAGATTATAGATTCAATCGCATTGCAAGCGCTCTAGCCAAGAATCATAATATAAAAATAGCGATAGTATATAATGATATATCAAAATATTATTTTCCTGAAGTAGATAGGGGTTTTCAAATCTGCGCTGATGAAATGCGCGATTTTGGAGTATCCATAGAATTTCATAAAGTGAGCAGTTTTGAGGTGGAAGCTCAGCAGAAGATCTTGAACAAGCTGCTGACCAGAGATGATATTTCAGGCGTAATAATTCAACCAATTTCTGCACATGGTCTGAATGATAGTATTAAACAACTCATAGACGCTGGTAAAACAGTAGCAACTTTCGGTGCTGATGCGCCAGATAGTGAAAGACTTTTCTATATAGGACCTGATGCCTATAAATCTGGTCGTATCGCTTCCCAGGTTCTGGCTAATTATATTAATAAATGCGGTAAGGTATTCATTATTAACCAAGCTTCTGAGCATATGCAGACAATTGATAGGATGAGGGGTTTCAGGGATAGGATACGGGAGGTTTATCCCAATATTGAAGTATACGAAATCAATACACCTATTAATAAGAATATGTATTACGATGTGATAAAAAGCATTGTGTTAAACGAAGATGTAAAGGGTATTTTTTGTACCGATGCTGACGTATACATAGCCGGCAATGTCTTAAAAGAATTAGGAAGAAAGGATATTGTCGTTGTTGGATACGACCTTTCTAAAGAGACACATGAACTAATGAAACAAGGGTATATAAAGGTAATTCTGACTCAAGAACCTGAAATTCAGGGATATCGCTCTTTAAAAACTTTATGTGAATATATGTTACACAATAAAAAACCTGATAAAGATGTTATTTATACTAAAATATCCATTGCTACCAGTGAGTGTCTTGATTAAACTCGCAATAATAAGATAGTTAATGTTTGGATTTATTATACACATTAATTTTTCACACGAGTGAACAAAAAATCAGCAATGAGGAGGAAACAAGTATGTCCAAGAACACAGAACACAGCGCCTCAAAGGATGTTGCAAAGATCCAGGACAGAGGTTTACAAAACAAAGGTTTTTTCAAGAGATTAATGGAGGCTAGGGAATTTACGTTAATTATTATTTTATTTGTTATCGTAATAGGTTTATCACTATCCACCGATACTTTTTTATCTACCGCGAATTTAACTGTTATGCTGCAGGGTATGACGGTAGATATGATAATTGCAGTACCTATGGCAATTTCATTAATAGCTGGAAATATTGACTTTTCAGTAGGTTCTAACCTGGCATTGTCAAGTGTGATAGCATGTATGGCGATGAACAGTGGTGCTCCCACACTTGTAGGTATGTTGATAGGGCTTGCATGCGGTGTGATATTTGGTGTTATAAATGCAGTTATTATTAATAAGTTCCAAATTACACCCTTAGTTGCTACTTTGGGTACATGGATGGCCTATAGAGGTCTTGCGCTAGTCATATCGAGTGGTGCAACTATAGCAAATCTTCCTGATTCTTTCAAAAGCTTTGGACGCGGAAGCCTGCTTGGGTTGCCCTTGCCTATAGTTTATATGGCTATTGTAGTAATCCTAGGAATTTTTGCATTAAAGTATGTTAACTTCTTTAACCAAGCCTACTATATTGGAGGTAATAGTGCTTCAGCCAGACTTGCCGGAATAGATACAGTCAAGTTCAATTACATTAGCTATGCTTTAACTGGTCTCATGGCAGCATTTGCAGGATTGGTTTTATCAGCAAGACTGGGAGCGGTAAGTCAAAGTGCCGGATCCGGGCTGGAATTCAGAAATGTTGTAGGTCTACTAATTGGCGGCGTTTCCATGGATGGTGGAGAAGGAACTATCTTTGGAGCTGTACTCGGTGTCACCCTTATGCAAATTGTAAACAACTCATTGGTACTCCTAAAAATCAATCCCAGCTGGACACAGGTGATCACCGGTGGTATTTTAGTACTTTCCATTGCAATTGATAAAGCAAGCAGAAGAAAGAGTTTATCCAATTAAGTACAGTATAGCTGATTACCTGATTGGCTGATAAGGAGGTTGCTATGAATAACCCAATAATTAAGATTGTCGGCATGAACAAAGCATTTCCAGGTGTAAAAGCACTTGATAATGTTAGCTTTGATATTGAAAAGAACTCCGTTCATTGTGTTGTAGGAGAAAATGGTGCAGGGAAATCAACACTAATGAAAATTTTATCGGGGGCATATACTTTGGACTCCGGTGAGATATATATTGACGGTAATAAGGTCACAATTAGAAATCCAGCTGATGCAATTGAACTGGGCATAGGTATTGTTTATCAGGAACTGAGCAATTTCGATAATCTCTCTGTAGCACATAATTTATTTGCCAACAACCTTCCACTGAACAATGGCTTGATAGATTATCCTACATTAAACGCTAAAGCGCGTGAAGTATTAGATAATGCAGGTCTGTCCAATATAGATGAAACTGCTATTATGAGGGATATCAGTTTAGGTTCCCAACAGATGGTTGAAATTGCCAGGCTGCTGAACATGGACATTAAAGTTATGATATTGGATGAACCTACATCCGCTTTAACTGAAGTTGAAATCAATATACTATATGACTATATAGAAGAATTAAAACAAAAAGGTATTACTATTATCTACATTTCCCATAAACTTGATGAAATTCTTCATCTTGCTGATAACATAACCGTGTTGAAAGACGGAAAACATGTCAGCACTTTCAAGAAGACACAAGATACAACCAAAGATACGCTTGTTAAGCTGATGGTTGGTCGTGACGTGGCCTATGACTATAAAGTTGGCACCAGTAAAATCGGTGATGAAATCCTACGGGTGAAAAATCTGAGCAGCGGAACCGTAGTTAGAGATGTAAGTTTTTCACTTAGAGAAGGCGAGATACTTGGCATTGCAGGCTTGGAGGGTTCCGGAAGAACAGAATTGCTTGAATCTATATTTGGTTGGAGAGGTATCACCCAGGGAGAAATATATGTTCGCAACAAAAAAGTTAATATAAAATCTCCCCTCGTTGCAAAAAGAAATAAGCTTGCTTATATTACCAAAGACAGAAAGTCTATAGGTCTTTTCCTTGGGCTGGATGTGAAAAAGAATATTGCAGCTGCCTTCACAAGTAAATTCAAGAAAAATGGTCTGTTGGATGAAAAGTTAATAGCAAGTAATGCTAAACACTATGTTGATGCTATGGATATAAAGGCAGCAAGTCTGGATCAGTTGACCATGAATTTATCAGGCGGTAATCAACAGAAGGTTCTGTTATCCATGTGGCTGACAGCCGATCCCGATATAATTCTGATTGATGAGCCCACAAGAGGCATAGATGTTGGTGCCAAAGCTGAAATTCATAACTTACTTAGAGAACTAACCAAACAAGGCAAGGCAATCATAATAGTATCATCAGAACTGCCAGAAATCCTTGCCAGCTGTGATCGTATTCTTGTTATGTATGAAGGAAAATTGACTGGTGAATTGACCAATGAAGAGGCAAATGAAGAGGTTATTATGAAATACGCTTCTGGGCTTAACTAGTGTAAACTTATAAATTCGACTGGTTATGTCTGATTATTAACTAAAATACACCAGATGAATGAACGTAGAACAAAGGGGGTGTACAGCTTGCTTTGATGAATATAGTTGTGCTGGTTTAACTCCACTATCAAGTTTACCAAAACCCACATTAATAATTAAAGGGAGGACTAATCATGAAGATTAAAAAACTCATTGCTATGTTGCTAATGTTGACCATTCTTGTATTTGCATTTGCAGGATGTGGAGGCTCTTCCACAACTACAGATCAAAATGGCGATGCTCCTGCAGCCAATGATGGCAAAAAAGAGGAATATGCAGTAATTATGAGTCTTCATCAGCTGGAGTTCTTTGATGCACTAAAAGCTGGTGTAAATGACGCTGCTAAAGATCTTGGAGCTGACTGGTACTATGCTGGACCCCAAGAACTATCCCCTGAAAAGGTAGTTGAAGCAATTGATCAAGCAGTTGCTAATAAAGTAACCGGTATTATATTACACGGACAATTTGAAGAAACAGGCGCTGCTGTTGACAATGCCATCGACGCTGGAGTACCTGTAATCATAGTTAATACCGATATTCCTTCAAAAAGACTGTCATTCCTTGGCTGTGAACCCTATAATGTAGGATTTGAGATGGGTGAAACCGTAGCTGAACTAATTGGATACAAGGGCAAAGTAATCACTTCCACCGCTTTAGGTACTGGACAACCTTCCGCACTGGCAAACCAGGCTGGTTGTGAAGATGCTCTTGCACAATATCCTGATATTGAAATTGTTGCAAAAGTGGATGACCAAGCAGATGCTGGTGTAGCTGCAGCTCAAATTGGTGCCGCACTACAAGCTAACCCGGACGTAGTAGGTATTGTTGGTATGCAGGCACCTTCCGGAATGGGTGCTGCTACAGCTGTTCGTGAAGCAGGCTTGCAAGGAAAGGTACAAATTGTAGCCAGAGACAGAGATAGCGGTACACTGGAACTGATTGAAGACGGAGAAATTGCTGCTTCTTTTGCACAGAACTCATACGTCGAAGGCTATATAGCTACCAAATGGCTTCATGAGTATGCAAATGGAAAACTAAAGGTAATAGGCGATTATCTAGGTGCTGGTATAAATCCGCTTCCAACAAAAATCGACTCCGGTTCTATTATCATAACCAAGGACAATGTTGATCAGTTTAAAGAAAAATATGTTTATGACAACTAATTAATTTAGAACGAGTCAGGAGGGAGTATGTATTTACTCCCTCCTGCATTGATTAGAAATTTGGAATTTAATTACTAATATATACATACTTTATTAATAGATTAATTTACCAAATATTGAATAGATGATATAATAAATTTGATCTTGTATACTTCAAAATTTATGAAAATGCTTAACATAATGAATGAGGTGAAATAATATGCGCAATCCTAAAATCGGCCTTCTACCTCTTTACTTGGAATTATATGATGAATCGTCACCTCAATTAAGAGGAAGAATTGACAGTTTTGTTACAACTATTTGTAATGAGTTTAGAAAAAGGGACATGGATGTAGTGTGTTCTGGTGTATGTAGAATAAAAACCGAATTCGAAAAAGCTGTGGCAAGTTTTGAATCTGATGGTGTTGATGCCATTGTTACACTACATACAGCTTACTCTCCTTCTTTGGAGTCATGCCAGGTTCTGGCAGCTACAGATTTACCATTAATTATCCTTAATACCACACCTACATATGAGTTTGATAATAACACTCCTGTTGAGGAGATTATGTATAATCATGGAATACACGGTGTTCAGGATCTCTGTAATTTATTGAAGCGCAGTAACAAGGAGTATTATATAGAAACCGGGCATTGGCAGAACTCTGATGTTATTGATCGCGTTGTATCGTGGGTAAAGGCTGCTAAGTTAGCCTCAATAACCAAAGCATCCAGAGTAGGAATATTGGGTACACCCTTTAGAGGCATGGGTGACTTTGCCGTACCATTTGATGAATTGAAAAAAACCATTGGCATAGAGACTGTAGAATTTGATTTTAATGATGCGGCAGCCCTGGTGGAAAGCGTTTCACAGCAGGAAATAGAGGATGAGATAGCCTCTGATAGGGAACGTTTCGATGCTTCAAACATTAATGAAGAAACACATTATCAATCTGTTAAAATCGGTCTTGCTCTACGCAAATGGATAAATAGAGAAAATCTAGATGCATTCACAATAAACTTTTTGAATGTCAGGAAAAACTCGCCAATTAATGTTATGCCTTTTCTTGAAATTGAGAAGCAGATGGCAGAAGGAATGGGCTACGCTGGAGAGGGCGATGTGTTAACTGCTGCCCTATCAGGCGTTCTTGCATCTGAATACAAGGAATCTTCATTTACCGAAATGTTCTGTCCAGATTGGAAAAACAACACCATATTTTTAAGTCATATGGGTGAGATGAATATATCACTGGCTGCATCAAAGCCTGAGCTTGTTGAAATGGAATTTCCCTATACCGATGCAGAAAATCCAGCTGTTGCTTATGGCTTATTCAAACCAGGTCAAGTTGTGTTTGTAAATCTGGCACCGGATATAGATGGCCGTTATACATTAATCCTTGCAAAAGGAGAAATTATTGAAATAAACGGTCAGGACAAGATGAAAAACAGTATACATGCCTGGTTCAAGCCAAAATGTAATATTTCTGATTTTCTAACAAAGTTTTCTATGGTTGGAGGTACACACCATTCAGTATTGTGCTATACATCCGATCTTGATATTATATACAAGTATGGTCGATTAATGGGCTGGAATACAGTTGTGATTGAATAGGCGTATGATATCACTTATGATTATTTAATTATTAAGTTATGAAAACAATTCTAAAACGAGCCTGAAACAGGTCGGAAAATAGGTGAAGTAAAATGTATGTATTGGGAATCGATATAGGAACAACATGCACCACAGTTGTTGTACTAGCTAAGAACGGTGAAGTAGTATCTACTGGAAGCCATGGTTATCAATTAATAAGCAGTGGTTCTCATATTGAACAACGTGCAGAGGATTGGACAGAAGCTGTAGTGAAAGCAGTTCGTGAAGCTTTGAGTGATATTGATGGCAGTCAGATACAGGCAATTTCTTTGTCTACTCAAGGTGCGAGCAGTGTTGCCATCGATAAGGATTATAATACCATAGGAAATGCTTTAACTTGGATGGACTCCAGAGCAATGGTTGAATCTAATGAGCTGGAAAGTAAATTAACAGCTGATTATATTTATAAAACTACGGGTTGGAAACCTAATCCTACCTTGGATGCAGCAAAAATCATGTACATGAAGAAGCAGCCGGAATATGCAAACGCAACGCAATTTATTTCTACACTGGAATTTGTAAATCTATTTCTAACCGGAAATGCCGTTGTTGATCCCACCAATGCAGCTATGAGACAATTATATAATATAGAAAAAGGCTGCTGGGATAAAAAAATACTTGAAGCCTCGGGTATTAATGAAGAAGAGTTGACACCTGTGCTGCCAACAGGTGCAAAGATAGGTGAATTAACTGATAATGCGGCAAAGTTAATGGGTTTACCGTCCGGGCTGCCTGTTTTCAATGGTGCTCATGACCAATATTGTGCTGCAATCGGTGCTGGCGCTGTCAATGAAGGGGACATGCTCCTGTCTGCCGGTACCACATGGGTTTTACTGGGTATTACAACCAAACCCATGTTCACAGATAGCTATATTGCTGCTGGCAAGCATCCTGTTTCCGGGTTATATGGAGCTCTAGCTTCTTTAGTTACATCTGGTGCCTCTCTACAATGGTTCAAAGATGAATTTATATCTGAAGGATTCAAGGAAATGGACGCAGAGGTAGCTAAAAGAAAATGTCCGGATTTGTTCTTCTATCCATATCTTGCAGGTGCTGCTTACCCCATATGGAAGCTGAATGCTAAAGGAGCCTTTACAGGAGTATCACTTTCCCATGATCGTTTTGATTTCGCAAGAGCGATTATGGAGGGGGTAGCCTTTGGCGTAAAACGCGGTTTAGAGGATTTTGCTAAAAATGGCAGCATAGTTAAACAGTTGATTATTATGGGCGGTGCCGCTAAAAGTGTTGTATGGAGCGAGATGATTGCAGACGTTACGGGTATCCCAATCATTCGCTTAAATCAGGCAGATATTTGTGCAGTTGGTGCCGGAATGATTGCTGCACTTGGAATAGGATGGTATGACAGTTATGAAAGTGCTGCAGAGGCAATGACCAAAGTAGATCATTTATATCATCCGAATAAAGATACCCAGGATTATTATGGACAGAAATATGCTCAATATCGTAGAATGTGGGATTTCATGCAAAAGTATTATGACTAAATATACAACAAGTTTGCAACTTAAGGAGGTATTCAATGAAACCTGTAATTAGAGCACCCTTTTTTGAAATAGGGACGAAGAACTATATTTGGGGAGATACCGTGCTTGAATATGCAAAAGCTGCTGATGCTGCAGCAGAAAAGTACGATATAGATGTTTTGTTCATCACTCCGGTAGTCGAAATAAGAAGAGTAGTGGAAAACACAAAAAACCTTATTGTTTTAGCACCCTATATGGATACATTGCGTCCTGGGCGAGGGATGGCTGATATACTGCCCGAAGCTATTAAGGATGCCGGTGCAAAAGGTGTTGTAGTAAACCACAGTGAAAAACCCATGTCACTGCCTGCAATTAAAGCTACTATAGACAGGGCTCATGAATTGGATATGATCGTATTCGCATGCGCTGATACTATTGCCGAAGCTAAGGCTATCGCTCAACTTAACCCAGACATAATTAATCCGGAACCTTCCGAATTGATCGGAGGTGGAGCCGGAGTTAGTGATATGTCTTATGTTATGGAGTCTATAAAGGTTATTAAAGAAATTAACCCTAATATTATGGTTGAGCAGGCTGCTGGAATTACTAATGGTCAGCAGGTTTATGACTTTATCATGGCAGGCTCAGAAGCCGCCGGCGCTGCCTCTGGAATAATGAATGCAGAAGATCCTATTGCAATGATTGATGAAATGATCGCCGCAACCAGGCGTGCTGCAGATGATTTGAAAAAGCAAGGTAAATAGGTCTCTATATAAGAATTACATAGGAAGGTGATATCCATGGTATACAATGAGTCTTTTAAGGTGCAGTCAAATCATAAAGTTGTTAGTTTTCACGATGTGACTGATGAAACAAAAAAAATTGCTGAAAGATCAGGCATTAAGAATGGTATTGTTGTAGTATATTCCCATCATACAACTTGCAGCGTCATAACACAGGAATGTGCTTTTGATATGTCAATGACAGGCTTGGAAACACTCCAGCAAGACTTGGTTGATGTAATGGAAAACATGGTTCCTACGCAACGAAGAGAGGGAATGTACCTTCATCCCGGCCCTAAGGCATTGGAATTTGCAGAGAAACATGATGAGGATGCCCGGGGATGCCATAATACAGATGCACATTTGCGATCTTCCATCATTGGACGAAATGTTACAATTGTAATGGTAAATGGAGAAATGGATTTAGGTCAATTTGGTCGTATCCACTTTATTGATTTCGATCAGACACGTGCTAGAGAACGAACTGTACAAGTAATGGTAATTGGTGAATAATTAATAGGTTTATAAGGTTTATTATAGAAAAGCCCTTGCAGTGCAAGGGCTTTTGGTTAATTAAATTAAGAGATCTGATTTAAGAGCATTGCTTTTAACAAGGGGGAAGAGCATGATACACAATGTTTTCAAAAAAACAAAATTGGATGAAGAATTCTATAACGAATTTCTAAAAGACAGGTTGCCTAAGAAGCTTATAGACTGTCATGCTCATTTGGCATCACCGGAGGCAACAAAAAATATCCCTAAAGAGACAATTGATGCCGATTGGGCACTACAATGTGCAACAAATATGACTGTTGAACAAGCAAACTTCTATTATAGACAATGTTTTCCGGAAATTGAAGTAGACTTTTTGGCACTCCCGTTTTTTTGTATGGGTGTAGACCTCAAAGCTAATAATGAGTATTTATCTTCTAGTGTTGACATGGCTTTAATGGCAGTACATCCAAGCTGGGATGCAGAGTATTGCGAAATGATACTAACAAAAAACAATTTTACTGGATTTAAGCCCTATCCAGCCTTAGTAACAAATGTTAAAGGCGCAGAAATAAGTATTTTTGATTTTATTACACATGAGCAGCTCAGGATTTTGGACAAGCATAAGAAAATATTGACCCTTCATCTCCCCAGACAAAAGCGTATTCATGCTGATGAAAATGTCTATGAATTAAAGCTAATGAGGGACAAGTACCCGGACATTAAAATTATAATAGCCCATTTTGGCAGATCATTTTGCAGAAGCACATTATTAAAAGGGTTTAAAAAATTAGGGGACTATATAAATTCATTTTATTATGATACAACGGCAGTTATTAACCCTGATGTTTATAAAGAAGCTTTTTATACTATTGATCATGATAAAATTGTCTATGGAACCGATTTTCCCTTACTGCTTTGGCATGGCAAAAGAATCTGGATAGATGAAGAAGAAAAATATATTAACTTATGCAGAGAGGATTTGCCTTGGAATAAGCACATTGAGGGAAAAGCAAAGGAAGAAAAATATACACTGTTTGTATATGAACAATTAAAAAGCATTTTGGATGCTGCAAGCAACGACAGACAATTAGTAGAAAAACTGTTTTATAAAAATGCTGAATGTATACTAAATAAGAATTAAATGGAGGAATGCTAATAAAAAACTGTTTCCGATACTGGCCTAATAATGCAGTGACGGAAACAGTTTTTGCTATAAGTAAATTCAATTAAGATTATTTTTTTCTTTCATCCCATGCTCTACGAACTGCTGAGACCATTTCCTCAATCATTGCTGCTGGATCCTCAGCCTTAAAAATACCACTGCTGGAGCCTGTAGCTATTGCACCCTGTTTGATAACATTGTATACATCATCTCCCGAGCTGATTCCTGCTGCGGTAAGCACTTTAATTTCTGGATTTACGGAATGAACAGCATCAATTGCACGCTGGAAATAATCCATATCACTCGTTTGTCCCGTACCTATTAATTCGGGCTGCTCTGCAACTATTATATTGGGACCGAGATTTGCTATGGCTTTTGCTTCTTCAATAGTATCAGCACACACTATTGTGGCTAGACCTACTTCATCAGCCCGCTTTATAGCTTTGTTCAATTCTGCTATGCTGACTCGCTTCTCACAATGGTTCAGCATTACGCCAGTAGCGCCAGCAAATTTTAATGCTTCGGGCAGTACAGTGCCCATACCTCTGCCAGGCTCAATAGCATCCATGTGCTGGCTGAAAATAAGCAAGTGTTTGGTTTCCTTAGCGATAAAAGGAATATCTGTATGCTGAGGTGTTAAGATAATTTGAACATCGTATTTCTCTGAAACCCGGTCAGCGACCTTTGCTAGTTCCACCATTTCCTTACCGTAGCAATAAGCTTTGGGACCGATTTCAAAGAAGGGTTCTTTAATTGTTATACCTTTATACAT
>FZPS01000028.1_pt16 | contig 16504 bp, 6 predicted proteins | sample 1817821 | NCBI WGS metagenome assembly FZPS01 (sample SAMEA104158645, study PRJEB21678) | metagenome | place: Germany | collected 2015-04-21
GTACATACATTGGTATTCGTGCTAAAAGAAAAATAGAAACATCAGCTAAGGGTCGCTTCTTAAAGGAAAATCCTCTCTTCTCTTTTTTTCAACATACTAAAAAAAGTCATCTCTTATACTTGTATCATTGTTTAAATCGATCTTGGTAAAATCCATAAAATCTTTAATGAATAAAAATAAACCATATATTTTATTATCACATTTACCAAATCCATAATAATCGTTAAGTATTTTATAAGGTATGCCATACTCTCATGGTTCAAACTAATAAATTATTACATAACTTTCATCATTTTCTACTCTTTCTTTAAACTAAAATTTTCATCCTAATTGCTGTGTTTCTAAATTATAAAAAATAAATATACTCTATCCTTCCAATAATTTTTTCACCATATATATTTTCTAAGAATGCAACAAGTATTCAATTTTATTATATAAATATTCTTGATATGAGGCATACTTATACAACCCCAAATCTAAATCAACCTTTTCTCTAATAGTCTTTTTCATTTCTACTCCTTTAATTCAAAAACATATTTGTACTAGACAAACGAAACCCAACTTTATAAACTCTATATCCTTGCTTTAATTTATAGACACCTGTAGATGACAACATTGAATTACTTATCACATTAATGACACGATCATAAAACTATTTATTTTTATCAAACCAATTAAACAACCCATCAACATCATTGTTGTTGCTGATAATATAATATTTAAACTTCTAAACTAATGGCTTATCATATATATCAACAAGAATGGTAATAAGGTGTCACAATCTTTCTTTTTGTAAATTAGTCAACTACATGAGGGCTAAAGGCAATCAATAACGGGCATACTATAATTTATCTTTTTTATTTATTTTATTTCCTTTAACAGCTAAAAATTTGTTTATCATAATTCTATCGGGATTGTTTTCTAAGTTTATGATTATATGTTCTATTTCTCTATCATTTATGTTGTGTCTAAATGCAACCTTCAATCCTCTATAGGGGCTATCTAAACTATATTTTCAGCCGTCTTTTGAATGTATGCCGAGGTCTATCTATTCTTTAATAATCTATCTTATCAAACCAATATACATATCCCTCTATCCTCGTCTAATACTTGTATCTAAGTTCTCAACTACTTATTTAAAATTTCACGATTCTATTCCTGCTGAACCTTACTTATTAACTATAAAATATATTCTTCGTCTACTTCTCACTCTACTCAATCCTATAATAATTCAGTATAATATTCTGCCAGCTATTCTCATCCTAAAATAATCTAATAGTGATTAAAGTAAAGTCTATGATCTCCGTTATAATAACCTTCTTTTATTTTATGTATCGTATTATTCACCTATTTTGTAATGTCAATTCATCTACTAAAGCATTTCTTTATAGCATCATATAATTTATAAACAAACTAATCATTAAACTAAATAAATTTTCATCCCTTATCATGAAGTCCAAGATTTAAATTCACCTATTCTTTAATTATCTATTTTATTTTATTTATCACGACACCTGTCTGCCCCATCTCATATAGGTAAACTATATCTATTCTTTAAGAGCTTTAGACTGATCTCAAATATCTCAGGCAACATTATATAAATCGCTGACAATACTATCTCTATCTCTCTTTGCATTCTTAGCATCTTTACTATAAGAATTAATCATTCTGATAAACTATTCTTTCGTTCTAAAATATTTTATTCTCTGCATAAGAAAGTTTACATCATCCGAGCCATAACTCCCTGCTAAATTACTCTTGATTGTATTAATTATCTATTTATTTCAATGTGTCTATTTAGAAAGCTATTCTATTTTATCTGCCAGCTAATTCTAAAGTATCTATTTATCTTCTTTAATTGTTCTATTTTTAGCCATTTTCTTTTTTGCTCCTGTTTTTAATTTCTAATCTATTCTTCATTGCTAACTTCTCTAAACGTGTTTATAATAAATTTTATATTTATTGTTATACTACTATAACATCTTACGCAATTCATTTTTTGATGGTTTATTATACCCCTATAGCTATAACCATCATTGGTAGTGTCTCTAATCAATTACCTAATCTGCATCATCCCCGTATTTATCATACAAATAATCATAAACTTCATAATACTATCCGTTATAGTATTCTTCTTCCTATTCATTATCTATTAGCATATGTGAAACATAAATATCCTACTATTCGTGTGGATAAGGCGATCTCGTTTCTCATATTCTAAAACGATTTATAGTTATTCCATTGGGTATATATTCTTTCCTTTGCTAATACCTTGATAAGTAATCATAATCTAATTCTTTATCGGGGAAGTAATAATATGTAAAAACATAATAGCCATCTTTTAAAGCATCAAATAATCTTTCACCATTATCATCTATAAACTTATCATAATTCTATAAGATATTGTGCAAATCATCCTATAATGCGTTAATATAATAATCACTATGCAAACCCAGATTAAGACTTAATTTATTATTCATCTGTCTTTATTTTTCTCCATCACCTATTCCATATCATAGTGCTGCTACGAAGTCATTAAATTATAGCATCGTTTTTTTATTTTACCCTATTCTATAAGTTTATTTATTCTTGTAACAACGTTATAATAATTTTTCATTGCTTATTTCCTTTACTTCAGCATATCATACTATTTTAAGTCTGATAGAAACTATATATAATCCTAACTATCTTTATCAAATATATCCAAAGCCTAATTTAACTAAACATAATTATCAATTTGATATTTCTACTGGAAAAAGTCTAAGGCTCTCTTTGGTAGAACTCCACTCTTTCGTTTAAGAATTATCTAATTTTCCTTATTCTATTCGGTTAATTTATACTATAAATATTTCTTTAAGCGTTCTCTTCTTTGTTTTAAATTCATTTATTTTTCCTTATTTGTTATTAAGTCTATTATCTACACTTCTAATAATTATTTCTATCGATGATTTTAATGTATTACTTAGTCATTTTATCGTTTCTTCTTTGAGATAATTACGATACATTTCTTTTCATGTTGCGGGGTATTTAACTAATAGATAGTGGCTTACATTATTTATTTCTTCATTATAATACATCTAATGATACTATTCATTACTATTAAAAAATTTTTTATGTAAACCCTCATTAATCATATAATCAAAGGAATCCCAATCACCAACGTTTAATATAGAAAGGAACGTTTCATCGTCTCTATTCTATTTACTAAATATCATTTCTATATCGTAAGTCTTTTTATTAAACCCTATTCTGATGTATTTCCCTTCATCAAACATCAAATTGAAAATTTTCTAATAATTTTTATTCATAAAATTAATCAAATCGTTGTAAATATCTTCCCCCTTCACATGAGGATACTTCCATGCACTCTTGTGTAATCCGAGGTCTAAATTAATCTATTCTTTAATAATTTGTATTATTTTATTTTTCATTTTATCCCATCTATAATATTATCTCTTAAATTAAACTACATCTATTCTCTTAAGTCCTTTATAAACCATTCTTGTGCCAAGTTATGATATAATGAACTGCCATTATTTGGATTTTCATTAATTAAAAATCTATGAACATCTCTTACCACGCCTTCGTCATATTGTTCACGGTATAGTTCATTGTTTTCATAAAAATCATCATGAATAGCGGCAGCGATTTGCCCATCATAACTATATCGATTACCAATAGCCACCAATGTAAAACATCTTTCATCGTTTTTAATAATGCCTTGTTTTGATATTATATATTCATTTGTATATCTATCAAAGTCTATCATAATATCAAACCCCTTATCAAACATTAAATCAAAAATATACTAATACTTATCATCTAAAAATTTAAGCATATTATTGTAAACTGACTCTGCATCTATTTCATATTTTCAGCTATCACTATGTAAGCCTAAATCAAGGTCAACCTATTCTTTAATGATTTGCCTTATCTTATTTTTCATTCTTAAAACAATATACCTTCTTTATTATTAATGTCTTTTAAAGTCTATTTCATGATCTAAATATAATTTATTAAACGAAAAATCCATTCATTTTTTATCAACTATCTATATTCATCGTTCCCAGTATCGGGGCGGACACTCATCAAATAATCATAGACACTGAGAACCCTTCCCATCTAATAAAACTCTCGATACTATTCATTATCATTATAATATCACTACTGGATATACTAATTAATGATGCTTGAATAAGCATATCAAGTTTTAAATCGTATAAGCTAAACATGATTTTTATAATTAAAAACATTGGCATTAAGCACTATTTCTATTTCCTACTTTAATATACTATATGCCAATGATATATTTTTTCTTTCATCGTATATCAAATAAAATATTTTCTAATCGTTATCGTTTACAAAGGCAAGCAATTTGTTATAAACCTAATCTCTATCTAATTGTTTTCAATTATACTTTCAGCCGCTTTTATGTAAACCTAAATCAAGGTCAATCTATTCTTCGATAGTATTTTTTGTTATTCATCATTTCCCTTTACCATCAGTATCTCTTTGTATCTCACCTATGTAGTAAATCTAAATAGAATCTTGATACTACTATAAATCTATTCTTACTTCTGTTTCTGTTATATCGAATCTGCCATAGATAGGTTCTTTCACTATAAGTAAATAATAGTGTGCATTGTGATCCCTACTATCAATATTATAAAAAAAACAAGTTTCTCTCGGATAAAATGAACTTATGTAATCGTCACTAACGTGTAAGAATTTAGTTCCTGCTTCAATCTTAGTAAAGTGGGGTTTCATGATTTCTGTTCACTTCATGTATTGACCAGGATACTTAGCATATTGATCGACTTTAATTCGTTTAATTTTCTTAACCTATTCTTTAATGATTTGCCTTATCTTATTTTTCATTATTTTTCTTTCTACTACTCAACAAGTTCATAAGTCTATTTGAAAATATCTGCTCTGCACGGATAAAACTATCCCTTTACGCCTTTGATTATATAATCACCCTGTTTAGTAAGCATATCGCCCTACAAGGTTATAATGTGAACTTCTTTCTTATCATCTGATACTTTGATATTATCCTTACCACAAAATGTTTTTACCTATTCTATATTATTTTTAAAAAGCAACGCCTATATTTCTACGGGTATTTTTCTATATGTTTGAACGTTGGATTGTTTTTTAACCTATTCGTTTATTAGCTACCAAAGTTTTGTTCTTTTATTTCTCATCTTATTTCTTCCTCTGATTATTTCATTTAGTCTTGGATTAACACCCCTCTAAACATTTTCAATTCTTTTTGCCCATTTAACATCCGCAATATAGGTCTTTCATTGCATCTACTTTTTCCTTAAAACTTCCAGGTATATCTAATCAATGAACATCATGACCACACTATCAACATTTAAAAGTTGGTGACAATTTTTTCTTTTCAAAATTTTCAATCACATTTAACATCAAATCGATTTCTTCTATGTCGTCTTCTGTCGGTCTATCATTAAATCAATACTGCTATACAAAGGGGTCATTTATATTGGGTATTAAAAATTCAGTAACTCAATAACCGCCATCGGCTTTAACAGTATCTCTACGATTATTAAAGGATACATTGCTTACAATATGTGGAGAATATCTAATTATTTTTAAATTTGTTTTTTCTATAATCTATTTAAAAAAATCTACTGTCCGATGATCATCAATTTTTTTAAATAGCCCGTGTTTTAATTTATCTTTATAGTGCTATAGTTTCTACGCCTACTACTTCAGTATCTGTCTAATCGTGTTTCTTAATTCTTTATTTTTCATCCTTTCTATTTCTCCTACTTAAATCTTTTTAAGCATATTCATTATTTTATCTTTAAAAGTATATCGCTAACCATTGCTGATTGCCTACTTCATGCCCGCTACACCCAATGTATTTGGGTCTTCCTATTGTTTAAGTTTAATCACCTATACAATTAAATCGTATTTAATAAGCTCCTAAGCGATTTTAAGAGCATCTTCATGAGCATCACCATCTAATACCACCCTAATCAATTTAGGTCTGTTCTACGTGATCTTAGAGAGTATTTTCCTACTCATAAACTTACCCATCAAAGGAACTGCATTATTTCCTAATGTCAAAGCATCAAAGATACCCTAACAAATAAAAATCTACTATTTCCAGTTTACTAAAAGCTAATTAAATATAATCTAATTGCGATTAACCTTTGGAAAGAGATATTTAATCTAATCACCTTTAAAATAAGAACGAGCTACAAAGTAATTTAATTGACCACTCTAATCATAAGAGGGAAAGATAAGCATTGACTTATATTGTCCGGTTTCACAATAACCTATATTATATCTAATTATATCTGCCATTGTGATACCTCTACTTTTTAGATAATTGATAGCATGATTATACTATACGCCATTGCCCCTCTTATATAAGGGTTCAAACTAATTAGGCAACCAAACAGAATTTTTATCACTCTATTTGGTTACCCTTTTCTTTGTAAATATCTACTCTTTTTTATATTGTGATATAATATTTCTCACTCTTTCAATCAGAGTGTTATTTACATTTAGTTTTTTAAGTAAATATGGTAAACTCCTGCCACCTTCATTACAAACCCAACAATGATAAAATCCTAATCTTTCATCCTCAGCATTGAGATTGATAAATAGTTTTTTCTTATGATGTTTGCAAAAAGGACAATAAAACCCATAGCCGCCTTGTTGCGGTCTGTCGGTTGACTATCCTAATATGGTTACAAGAATTTTAAGTAACTAATTCAATATCATTTATTCTCCTAATACTATTCTATATATATTATGCGCAGATGAGTTATCAAATCTAATAATAAAAATATCCTGTCTAACTATAAATATCGTCATAAGCTTGCATAATGGTTTCACCTACTGTGTTATATTTCTTCTAATCACTTATATTTTCATTCGCCTATATTATCTATTCTCTCAACTAATAAGACCTATCCTAATTGGCAAATAAATATTTATCACCGTTGTTCTTATCAACATAAAACTACCTAAGACCATTGTTAATATTTTTCTTTATCCGTTTCTTAATTTTATCGTCATTAGTAAAATTATTAAGCCAATTATCTATCTTATAGTTTTTTTGCTACTACTATATAAGTATGTTGTTAATCGTATTTCTCAATTTACTTTTATTCATTATTGTTATCCTTATTTAAAACATATCATCATGGTTTCCAATATCCTAATTTTTCCACTATAAATATGCCTTCAGCGGAGAACCCTTATCAACGTGTCAATATCAATCACTATAAAATAATTGAATTAGATAATTGTCATGCAAACTTCTTTCTATTTCGTTGTATGTTTGACCATCTATGTAAACTTTATACATATTGCCAATATAAATGTTTGTATTCTTTCCAAGTGTTACATAAGATTTTTCTAATAATTTTTCAACGTGTTCGTTTATGTAATACTAAATATCGTTATCACCATAATTATAAACGCCATTAACATCATATAAACTATCTAATCATTCATCAATAATCTATTGCTAATTCTATCCACGTTCATACTAATATTTATATAACTATTTTTCATATATATCTCTTATAGCTTTTTTCTTTTTTAGGGTTGCTTCTTTTTCTTTATTGGTGTTATCTGCTTGCTACCTTATTATTAATTTTCTTTTATTGTAATCTTTATTCTAATTGAGATAAGGCTAAAAATCACGATAATAAATATTTAAACGTTTGACATCCGTAATATATTTCACATCCTACTACTTTATTTCATAATGGGCTAAAAATTTATCCCAATATTTGTTTTTAAAAATATTGTATTCTACTAAAGGATTATTTTTATTCTTAGGTCACAACCATTCATAATTAAGAATAATGTAAAAAAACTATTCAATAAAGTATTCATAAGCAGAATCTCAATATCCTTCACCCATATTCTACTATAATAAATAATCCAAAGAAACATCAATACCAAATATGTTTACAATTTTTTTTGATATAAGGTTGCTCATAGTATTTTTAAAAACCTATGAAAGATAATCATTACTTGATTTTCAATGTATGGCTGTTTCATTTATTTTATTTTCATAATTTATTCATATCTTAATCATAAACTATTTCTATATTGCAGAAGCTTTACTATAATATCTATACATCATAAGATCGAGGTTTTCAAATTGTCAACCTTTATTATGTAAGCCTAAATTTAAATCCATCTATTCCTCGATTATTTGTTTAATCTTTTCTTTCATTTTAATTATCCTAATCATAATATTCACGTTTAAATCTTAAATAATCTTCCAGCGGATTACCATTTTCAATGTTTCAAAAATATCTATAACTTTCAAATAAATCTATCAATACATTATTCTATAAATGAGAGTCTATTAACCCGTATGCCTAACTACTTAACTTTACTTTGTGTGTTTTAAGAATATTGATGTCATATTTTTTTCTAATTTCTGTGGCAACGCTGTCTATTTTTCTTTTTACTTCATCCTATATTATATACTAAAAACCATAATAATCATCATTGACAATTATTTTATTACTATCGATAATTCATTGATCCATTATGTGTTCCTACTATTCCTAATGATCATAAAAATATCTATCAATCTATCTTTGCCACTGCTATCTATTAACATTTTCAATTAAAAGAACGGGTGTTTTCTTTCTATGAATAATATAAGACTAATTAATATGTTTATCCTATTCTACCATCTATTGAAAATCACTGTAAGTTATATTTACTTCTTCAACATCAATAACATCATCGATAGATTCAATACCATAAAACTATAAAAAATCGTTTCAATATTCTTCTTTGAAATCTAAATAGTTCATTAGGGGGTCATCACTACTTTTTAGCCACAACCATCCCTAAAGAGGCAAATAATAATAAAACTTTAAAATATAATCTCATCAAGAATCATTTCAACTGCCATCATTATCGCTATCCTATTCGAGTAAAAGATAAAGTTTAACCTATAAGCCAAAGACGTTCATTGACTATTCCTATAAAATATAGTTTAAGTGATCATAAAAATCATTTCATAGCAACTCATTATCATTTTCTCAGTTTATAGCATCGCCACTTTCCATTCTTTCATTTTGTATTCATCATTTTTTCATAAACTATCTCTATAATGGAATTATCTTGTTATAATAATTATCAAACTGTTTTTCGGCATCACCAAATTTTCATGCGTCTTTATATAAGCCTAAATTTAATCTCATAAGTCTTCTCCTAAATCTTCCTACCCATACTCTACCTACCTGTATCTTAAATAATCCTATAGGGGTGAGCCGTTATTTACATCTCATAAAATATCCTAATCTAATAAATCAACATAATATTGATTTAGATAATCACCAAACAATTCATAAAGCTTCACACTTTCTTTATTGATTTTAAATATATGGGATAAGCCTATACCACTATTAAACATATTCACTTTTAATTTTCTTATCTAATATCATATCCATTCATAATAACCCTATAAATCACCATCATCGTCTTCATATTCGCCATAAAATAAACGGTCATAAGATGTTGCTATATGTTCATTGTATAAATAATCAAATCACTAAAAACGTATAAATAACTTTTCACCGTCGCTGGCAGCATCATAATAATTTTGAAACTATTGTTTATATTGTTTAACAAGGCTCTACTAAAGTAATATTCTATGTTCTAACAAGCTTTCAATTTCATTGTAACTTTTTCATCCCTATCACTACTATAAATAATAGGAATGAAAATTATCGTTTTCTAACTACTACGGCTCTATACCATAATAATATATAAATTTATCTAAATTTCTTTCTTTAAAATGTAGATAATTTTGTAGCGGTGGGGTGTCGTCCTTACGTGCAAGAGCAAAATTCTATATCAAAGTATAAAAATTACTATCTATGAAACTTCAAAGTAGACGATCGTAATAACGACTTTCATAATCTATTACTAAAATCTCTTTTAATTTTACTTTTTTATTAAAAATAACTACCTATGTAATTTCTAAGAAAAGCTATAAATACTATATCATCTATTCTGTTATAAATCAATAATCATCAACTATAATAACCTATCCAATCTATCTATGATTATGATACATTCATCAATTTTTTATGAAAAACTTCTATCACTACGGGGCTCGCTTATAATAAGCTTTAAACTATTCTTCACCGCTATTATACATTCACCCTTTTTCACCGTGTATGCCAAGGTTTAATTTTATCTATTCTTTAATTATTTGTTTTATCTTTTCTTTCATTTTTAATTATACCATATAAAATAATAATCTTCTTTATTCTGAATATAAAATCCAAAGTAGTGACCAAAATCGTAAAAACTTTTAAACGCCTTTATGAGATTATCTATATCGTTTGCTTTAATATGTTCATATAAAAGATCATACTATCCATTCTATATAAAGCTTATTCCAACGTCTTTATAGTCTCAATCCTATGTATCATCGGGTAAACTATATGTCTAATGAGGATCAACGCCCAAAGCCTTATATCAAACATTATCATCGATGTTACTTAAATCGCCAACATATAGAAAATAATTCTCAATCTACTAATCTTCAAACTATTTATAATTATCGTGTCCTTTTATTATAATACCCTCATCTAAATGAGCATACCACCCATTTTCACTCAACTACTATATAGTTTTAATTGCCTAATCATAATCTATATACTATAATAATAAATCCATAAGTCAATCCACTATTTCTTTCGGTATATTTGAAAAATAAAAATCTGAATGTAACCCCAGGTCTAAGTTAATCTACTATTTAATTATTTGTTTAATTGTGTTTCTCATTTATTTTTTCATCCTTAAAATTATATAATTTAAAATCTAAAATTTCTATTCATAAAAATTCTATACATCATAATTATTTTTTAATATAGGTTCTATTGAATAATATGCAGCCTAATGATTTGGTTTACAAAAATCAAAAAATTGCTATACGCCCATGTTAAATCCTCCACCCTGTATTATATCGTTTAATATCACCTAATGAAATTCGTCGCCACCGCCTTCTAAATACATATTTAGTATTAAAGGTATCATCTAATCAGTGAGTAAATTATTATTCACACCTACTATATATCACTTAATATAAAACCATGTTAAAGAATTTCAAGGAGAATAATAATCTCTTCAATTCATAACTATAAAATCATTAGTTATTAAACCACTTTTTTTCTAATTGGCTATAAAATTGGCTATTTCTAAAGCTTGATCATCATCATCAGTAACTAATTTTTTTATCTACTCTTTAATCTAAACTATCTTATCAATATCTTTATTATATTTATGTCCTTCTTTAGTATGAAAGCCTAAATCTATCTATTCTTTAATTATCTGCCTTATCGTGTTTCTCATTTTTTCTTTTATACCTTTACAACGAAATAATAATCTTGTATTTTCTTATTCTTCTAAAACAATTTATCCACTATCTATTCAATGGTATAGTGTTCAAGCAAAATCTATATGAATCAATTTCAATAAAACTTCTTTTTGAATAGCTCATCGTAATCGAATGTTTCCTAATCGATACCCTAAAGATTTATCATGTCATATTCAAACTATTCAAAAACATCTCTATTAATATTTATCATCTCATATTGTTTTTTTAATTCTTTTTCTATTATCTAATCAAATTCACTCTCGCTGAATACAATAAAGTTATCTGTTTCAAAATATTTTTTATCGTTTTTAAGATTATCGATTATCTATTCACGCTATAATTCGCAAAAATATGTATAGGGATCAATGGCATAATCTCCACCATATTCGTCGCCTCAATCAATAAAACATTTAAGATAATTCTACACCTATTCAATAAATCTTTTAAATGCACTATGATAATCTGCTCTCGCATTATGCAAGCCCATATCTAAGCTTATCTACTATTTGATTATTTGTTTTATTATATTTCTCATTTATTTCATTCTCAGTATTGTATAATGCTAACTCTACATTTTCTATATATAAAATTCATCCATGCGAATAAAGTTTTTTAAGTAATATGCAATTCACTATTCTAATCCATAATTACCTGCAAACATTATAAAAGAATCAATATCCATATCAAAACCCCCCTAATATTCTATTGTCTATGCCATTCAATAAGGATCGTCATCATCGTGAAAACCTTCCTCATATTGAATTAAAATATCAGTTATCATATCATTAGTTAATAAATTTTCATTATGGTTAAGAATATAATCAACAATAAAATACCAAGGCGTTATATCGTCTTTAAATATTGTTTTAAAAACTACAAAGTGTTCTGTAAATATACTTTTAACACTTCGTGAATCAAATATTAAATTCATAATCTTTTTATACTATTCACTATCTTTAGATATGTCTTTCAAAAGAAACTTTTCTATCTAATCTATTTTTTTATCAACATGATTATATTTTCAACCCTACTATCCGTGTATTCCCAAATTTAAATTAATCTACTATTTGACTATCTATTTTATATAATATTGAGGGTTTCTTGTTTTATCAATACTTTTATATCTCTACCACTATGATCTATTTCTTATCTTACTTCTATCTTTTGATTGTAGTCTTTGTCTTCGTCCGATGTATTCTTTGTAATTTTTTGACGATTGTAATGCCTTCATATCTTTTGGAAGCTAATCAACGGGTATTAAAAAAGTTTCATCATCAGGTCAAGCTCATCATAAATTAATATAACGATGCTTAGTTCTAAATGGTGCAGAATCTATAACTCTATTAAGATAATCAGGAGAGAGTCTATTAGTATGTCAAACACTTAAATATGTTGTATCACCTTTGAACCACGCTCTGCCAAGATTACCATACTAATGTGCTTCCATATTATAATTAAAACCAAAATAATCTTCATGTAGCTATCCTTGCTATCCTCACAATATCTAACTATCTTTATCTAAATTTAAAAATGGATAAGCGTCTCTATCTCTACAAGTAAATGTTCCATCGGGAGTAGTAATTTCATCAGGAAACTATTCTTTTATATAATATTGAGGATTTCTATACCTATCAGTTCATTTAAGACGCTATCATTCTGACCTATTTTTCATTCTTTGTCTATCCTTTGAATATAATCTTTGTCTTTGTTTAAGATAATGCTAATAAGATTCCTTTGAGTATAAAGCTCTTTTATCTTTAGGAAACTAATCAATGGGGATTATAACGTTTCTATCTCACTTATCATATCAATATAGTTCAATAAATTGTTTTTTAGTTTCTATCGGTGCAGTCTAAACAATATCTTTTAAATGATGGGGTTTAATATTTTCATTCTATCAAACACTTATATACATTTCATCATCTATAAACCAAGCTCTGCCAGTAATCCCACGAATTTGTGCATCTAATAACTCTTTATATTTAAAGCACGATGTGTGCATCTATCCAGCATCTCCTCACTATATTTGATTGCTGGTAGTAATCATGAATGGATATGCAATATCGTCTAAAGCATATAATCACCCCTTTGATGTTTTTACTCCATCGGGGTTCTATTCTTTTATGAGATGTCTTAACTTAACCACCTTCCTCTTTATCTCCTACCAGCTACAAAAACTTTTCAAAAGGAATTGCTATCCACTACTACATTCTATTTTTTCTAAATACTACAGCAGGAGTGATGCCTTCCTTTGCATTTGCTTTTGCTTGCTATATTGCTTTATAGATATTTAATCTCTACACTCTTTTACATTCAAAACTATATGGCAATATTATTCTTGCATGGGGACTCATGTGTATATCCTAACCGGACTATCCCATTACGGCTGTCTTTAGGTCTTCATTCTAAAACTATGTAAACGTCTAAAGTAATAATTCTTTTACTTCATTTTGAAACTGTCTTCCTTTTGCTTTACTATATTTTGGATTTGCCAACTTTTTTACCTCTCTATTTTATTTTATTTATTATCCTATGTATAGAGTTATCTATGATACTTTCTTTCGTATTCCTATCTATCACTCTTATACAATTCAAACCTTTGTTTCTTAAACTTCTAATAAGCTTTCAAAGGATCACCTTTACCTTTCTGCCAAAAATATCTATTCTACATTATCGGTATGTAATTTTTCTAAACATATATATCCATTAATTTATTAAAATCCTTTTGTCTTATATCGGCTTCCATGTAGTCTCTATAATAGATTGTAACGCCCCATACGGTAAACTTTTCATGTTTTACCTATTTATATATAGCATCTCAAAATTCATCCTATAATTGAGCCTGATAGATTATTTCATCTCTTAAATCATTAAAGTGATACTACTCAATTCATTCATCTTGGATAAACTATTTCTAAAGCTTATCTGCCTTTTTATAATACTAATCAAATTTCTTACCTAACGGAACATCTACTGTCTAAAAATTATAATACTACTATTTGAGTATTTGTTTGATTATTTTTCTTACATTATTTTTCATTATTTCTATTCTCTATATCTTGATTAAGTTTTATTCACTTATCAAATTCCTTGCTTACTCTATTTTTATAAAACTATTTTAACCAATAGACATCATTAACATCGACATCGTTATTGGCAGCGTGTTGACTTGACATCATAAATACATAAGATCGCCTTGCTTACTCTACATTATAATTCTTCTATCGATTTTTATAGGTTTACTAATCTATTCCTTTACAATTCTTTTTATTATATTTTTTATATCCTAACCCATTTTTACTCCTTATATTACATTAAACTAAATCTTTATTGTTTTTAAATGCTATTTTACTTTAATTGGTTTACTGAATGTACTAATGGCAACTCTCTAATTACCGTTATAAAAAATAACCCCAGTGGTATAATATCCAACGCCTTCATATTTTTCTTTTATCTATCCATCTTCATCATATAACTAAGGGTTCATCGAGCCAGCTATTATTCTATTCGATAGTTTACAATTAATGCTATACTAATTTACTTTCATAATAGTTTTTAATTCGATACTCTATAGGTTCTATTTTTTGATTTCTGACTATTCATTAGAGTAAAGTATAATATCTCCGTTGTTATAGTTGATATTACCCTGTATTTCGCCATTATTATCTAAAAGAGACTACTTACCGTTATCTTTAAAAATAATGCCGTTAATGACCACCTAAACGCTTCCTGGAAGAATACCATAAGGTATCAGATCAACGTCTAATCCTAAAAATAAAATCTTATCAATCTAAAGATTATTTAACCTTCATATATTCTTATTATAGATAGACGCTTTTGAATAGTAAAGTAAATCTAATGTAGTAAATATATTATCCCCTCTTTCTATATTCTATATTTGTCAATACTATTCTGAGCCATCACTTTTCATCGTATTAAAGTAGTGTGATTGCTTTACTTGTATTTCATTGTTGTTTAATGGTATTTTAAACATTAGTCTGCTAACAAAAACCTGTATAAATCTACAAGCCTTGAGTTTTCCTGTTTCACTGTGTCCGGTTTTGCCGAGGCTACTGCTAACAATAACCTGTATAAATCTACAAGTCATTGACTTTTCCTGCTTCGCCGTGTCCGGTTTTGCCGAGGCTACCGCCGTTTGCTGTGACACTCCACAGGCGTAAATTCCCGTTTTAGCCAACGGTATTCGCATATTGCTATGCAACTTTATAGCTTCCACAGTCTCTAATGTTTATAGAGGCTTGATAGTCCCGGTCGATGATGTTGCCGCATTCACATTTGTAGGTTCTATCCGATAGCTTAAGGTCGCTTTTGATGATGCCACATTTGTGGCACATCTTGCTGGAAGGATAGAAGCGGTCTATCGCGCGCAGCTCCACTCCATACTTCTTGCATCTCTCTTCGAGATACTTCCGAAAGTAATAGAACATTTGCTGCTGGATAGCCCTGCTGAGATGTCGGTTTTTCATCATGCCGGAGACATTCAAATCCTCGATAGACACGTAAGACGGTAAATTGTTGGCTTTCACAAGTGAATTTACGCATTGCCTTACATATTCGGTACGTATATTACGTAACCGTCTATGATATACTTGAATTCTCAATACGTTCTTATCTATATTAGTAGAACGGTTTTTGTCTTTCTCCTTTCTTTTTTTCTTGGTTTGGAGCTTTCTACTCAGGCTCCGTTGATGTCGTTTGAGCCGCTTGGTTAGCGACTTTACTTTCTTAGTTTTATTGACGTTGCCAAAGGTATCGCCGCTGCTGCAAACAGCAAGGCTTTTAATCCCAAGGTCAATGCCAATGCCTTCGGTTGAATAATTGTAGGTTTCTTGACTTATTTCTGTCTCACATAATACGGACACGAAATACCTGCCGGCATCACGACTCACCGTGCCACTGGTTACTTTTGCTCCCGGTGGGATGTACCCGTATTCCTTGAGCCGAACGAAGCTAAGTGTTGGTATCTTAATACGATGCCGCTCTGTCGTCCATTCTGCTGGCCCGTTTTTAGGCAGATACATTTTGATAGACGTGTCGCTGCGTTTCTTATAGCGAGGGAAGCCTTTCTTGGTTTTGAAG